>JGI24702J35022_10002723_pt1 | contig 10719 bp, 8 predicted proteins | sample TergutTh196P4_FD_35022 | JGI IMG/M metagenome (IMG submission 35022)
TTTTAAATAAAGATTAAAAATTTTATTATTAAAAAATATTATTTTAATTTTTTTTTAAATAAAGATTAAAAATTTTATTATTAAATTGAGTAAAAATTATAATTTTTNGGTATGAATATTGTGATAATATGCGAAAAATTCTTGAAAATCTTTTAAATGGNGAAATTAACATTGATGAAGCTGAAAATCTTTTAAATGCAGAAAATATAATAGAATTAGATGAAATAGCTAAGTTNGATATTTTTCGAGAATCTAGAACAGGTTTTCCCGAAGCTATTTTAGCTCAGGGAAAAAAATATGATGATTTNCTTAATATAATAAAAAGATATTTTGATAAAAATTTTAATAAATATTCTCATGATTCGAATGTCCTAATCACAAGACTTGAAAAAGAAGTGTATATTAGATTAAAAGATGATTTGGGCTATTTATCAGAAGACTGTATCTTTAAATATAATGATATAGCAGGAATATTGAAAATTTCTAAAAAAATTCATGATTCTAAGAAGGGTAGTACTTCTAAAGAAATTCATGATTCTAAAAAAGGTAGTAATTCTAAAGAAATTCATAATTCTAAAAATATTAGTAATTCAAAAGCTGGAAAAACCAATGGAAAAATTGGAATTATAACTGCTGGAACCTCAGATATAGCTATTGCTGAGGAAGCTAAAGTTATAGTTGAAGAAGGGGGATGTGAAGCTTTAACATCCTATGATGTTGGGGTAGCTGGGATTCATAGATTATTCCCTCAAATAGCTAAAATGATAGAAGAAAATGTTTGCACAATCATTGTTTGTGCAGGTATGGAAGGAGCTCTTCCTTCTGTTGTAGCTGGTCTTGTAGATGTTCCAGTGATTGGTGTTCCGACATCAGTTGGATATGGAATAGGGGGTAAAGGTAAAGCTGCACTTTATGCAATGTTACAGTCATGTGCTCCGGGAATAGCTGTTGTAAATATTGATAATGGTTTTGGAGCAGGAGTTTTCGCGCTTACAATAGCTAAAAATTCTCGATAATTTTTTTTATTTTTTATTATTTTTTATTATTTTTTATTATTTTTTTTAATTTTTATTATTATTATTAGTATTATTACAATAGTTCTTTAAAAAACTAGAATCCTTAATTAAATATATTCAATGTCTTCTTTTTTCAAATTCATTTAATAAATCATCTAGTTCGAACCCTTTATACACTAAAAGAAGAAATGTATGGAATATTAAGTCAGTAGCTTCATGGACTAAATTTTCATTGTTTTTAGAAGCTATTAATACTTCGGCAGCTTCTTCCCCAATTTTTTCTAAAATCTTGTCTTCAGCTTTTTTTCCATTGTCTTGCATTATTTTCGAAGTATATGAATCAATAGGGTTTGTTTTCCGATTTTTTAAGGTATCAAAGACGTTTTCAAAAATTTTTTCATTGGTCATTAGCTTTCCTTCTTTTTAAAGAGTTTAAATATGTTGTAAGGAAGTATTGTTTAATTTTTATTCAGATTTTTCTTGTTTTATTTTGTTTTGATACTTTTTTGCACGACTCTTTTTTATACTTTCTGTAATAGCTATTAGGGGGTGTTGGGCGTCATCTATAATTTCTATATCATCAAAAGTGTATATTCCATTGTTATCAGCAGTTCTTTCCATTCCAAGCTCTAAATCTTTTTTTAAGTCGATTACATAGGAATCAATCTCATCACAACCTAATTTTGCAGCGGCTACTGCTCTGTGATGTCCATCTACTAAGATCCAACGATCACCAGTTTTAACAACAATGGTTGGTTCAGCTAATCCTTTTTTAAGTTCGTAAACTCTTCCTTGAAGTTCATCAGCATAAACTTTATCTTGAGTAGGTCTTAAATCAAGGGTTTTGATTTTTTTCCTTTTTAAATCAGTTTTTATCCCATACAATTGCTCTAAAGTTTTTTTAAAGTAATTAACTTTTGTTGGTGTGGATCGTTCGATATGGGATCTAATCATATCAGTATTGGTTATAATCCCTTTGATTTTCCCATTTCTACCAACAACTGGAAGTCTTGATATTCCTTGTCTAAACATCACTCTTGAAGCATCACTAATTGCCATGTCTTCTTCAGCTACTACAACATCTGGAGACATTATGTCTTTTACATAATCTTTATCAGCCCACTCCTTTAATAAAAGATCAAAAGCTGTGATTATTCCCACAATTTTATTTTTTTTATTCAAAACTGGAAACCCGTCGTGACCAGTTTCCTTCATTATTGCGATTATTTCTTCATTAAGAGTGTCAGACTTGACACTAATAACGTCTTTTGTCATATAATCTCTTACAAAAGATTTTCCATTCCTCATAAATTCCCTTCCTATTTTATGAAATTTTTTAAGTTTTTTATTTTTCAATCACTTTGAAAATACGAATAATTCTTTTTTCCCATTTGATTTATGAATTTAAAACCTTTTTTCATGAATTCTAAAATCTTTAAAAAATTTATTTATTTCTATTTTATAAATAAAATTTCTTTTTTTCTATTTTAATAAATAAAACTTGTTTATTTCATTATATACCCATATATAAAGATTTATTTTTAAAATCAAAATGATTATCAATATAAATTAATAATAAATAATAAGAATATGTTTGTTTTATTATATTTACATTTATAAGGATTTATTTTTAAAATCAAAATAATTTAATTCATAAAAAATAATTAATAAATTTAAAAAAAAGTATAAAATGTAAAGAACAATGTTTTAAACTCAATATTTATTAGTAAATAGTACATTATTTTTGCATATAAATATTTTGTTTATGAACTAATTTTATTGTGAAGTTTTTTTTAAACCTGTTCTTTTTAAAAAAGTTAACTTTTTCAATATATTATTCTGCATCCGTAAGGAGACTATTTAATATAGCTACTGTTTCACCAGGATCAGCTTTTCCTCTTGTTGTTTTCATAACTTGCCCGACTAAGAAGTTCATAGAAGCTTTCTTGCCTTGATTAAAATCTTCAACAGCTTCTGGATTTTCAGCTATAGCTTGTTTTGCAGCATTTAATATTTCGTCTTCTTTAACTATGCCAGTTAAACCTAATTCTTCAGCGATTTCTTTTGGTGATTTTTTATTTTTAGGCATATGTTCGATTATTCTTTGTCCTGCTTTAGTAGTGATTTCCTTATTTTTTAACATAGAAAATAATTCAATGAGGTTTTCAGCATTTATTTCACTTTCAACAAGATCAAATTTGTTATAAGATAAAACTCTTTTCAACTCATCTCTCATCCACATCGCAGCAAATTCACTAGGAATTGATTTAGCTACTTTTTCAAAAACATTAGCTAATTCTAATTCAGAAGTTAAAACTTTCGCTGTTTCATCATCAATTCCATATTCTTCGACAAATCTTTTGATTTTATTATGAGGTGCCTCAGGCATAATTTCTTTAATATTTTCAATTAGGTCACTATCTACTTTTATTGGAGGCAAATCAGGATCATGTATTAGTCTATAATCTCCAGTATCTTCTTTTGATCTCATAGACACGGTAATCATTTGAGATTCTAAAAATGCTCTGGTTTCTTGTTTTGTTTCCACTCCTCTTTTAATATTGTTTTTTTGCCTAATTATTTCGAATTTAAAAGCTTTATAAGCACCTTTAATAGAGTTTATATTTTTAATTTCTACTCTGTTACCGCCTTCAAGAGAAACATTAACATCAGCTCTCATGGTACCTTCTCCACGAGCGCCTTTACTGTATTTTAAGACTCTAATTAGCTCTTTTAAGAATGTACGAGCTTCTTCTGGAGAATGCATATCAGGTTCTGTAACAATTTCTACTAAAGGAATACCTGAACGATTAAAGTCAACTGTTCCAAAGTCTGGCTTAAATTGCCCAGGGTCTTCTTCAATATGTATTTCTCGTATACGTACTCCATTGAGATCTCCTTCATATCCAATTGGAATTGAGGTTTTTTGATATCCAGCAGCAAGGTCTGGGTAATTATAATGTTTTCTTAAGAAATGGATTAGATTTGCATCAATTCTACAGTTTAACATTAAAGCTATCATCAAAGCATTTTGTATAGCTTTATCATTAGTAGGATAAGGTTTTGCTCCTGGTTGACTTAGACAAACTGGGCAAACATTTGTATTAATTGGGGCATCTTGATAGTTAGTAGGACAACTACAAAATAGCTTTGATTCGGTTTCTAATTGCACATGTATTTCTAATCCGCATTTCATGTTAATAGTAATTCCTCCATAACAATAAACTAATTTAGCTAAGTGGATATAATATAATGAAAATAATTAATTTTTTTATATAACAATAATTATTTTTTAATAAGTTTTTTTTTTAACAATAATTATTTTTTAATTAGTATTTCTTTTAAACAATTAATGATAATTATTTTTTGAAATTATTTAATTATTTTATTTTTTCATGAAAAATTTTCATGAATTTTTATAATTTTATTTATAATTTAATTTATTATTTTTTTATTATTTATAGTAATTAATTAATAAAGTATTATTCATTAAGTTTATTATTAAAAATTTAATTTTTTTCCTGTAGTATTACTAAGACTTTCAATGTTGCTTTATTTTTCCTTGATTTTAACAGTTTAAAATGATTTATTTATCATAATTAACTAAATTTATGAGAATATTTATAAATACTTCTTGTATTTCAAATTAAATTTGAAAAATTTGAATTTTAAAGTATTATATCATAATTACAGTATAATGATAATGTTGTTCTTAAATTAATGATTAAATAAACCACTTATGAATCACATTTTGAAAAGATTACTATGACAAAATTTTTCAGTAAAGTTTATTATCTTGAACAATCAAATATGAATTTGGTTACAAGTTATTTTTTACAATTTTAAAGTAACTTATATATTAACCATATAAAATTATATTTTATTTTTCAAAATTGTTATATTTATAAAATTTATTTCAAAATTATTATATTAGTACAATTAATATTTATCATTAAATATACGACTAAAATTGTTAAGGAAAATATTATATATATCCATACTTGAATTACAGTTAATTTTAGCTGATTGTTTGATTATATTTGAATTGCAGTTAACTATAATCGGATTGTTTGATTATATTTGAATTACAGTTTTTTATAAGCTGATTATTTGATTATGTTTGANTCATAGTTAATTATAGCTAACTGTTTGCTAATTTTTATAGCTTTATATTTTTCTAATATTTTAGTGATTATTGCGAATTATGAGGTGTTGTTATGAATGATAAAAACACATTAGAAGGCACTACAACTGTAGGNATTACATGTAGATGATGGAGTTGTTTTTGCCAGTGAACGAAGAGCTAGNATGGGGAATTTAGTAGCTCATAAAGTAACAGAAAAAATTTTCAAAATAGATGATTATTTAGCAGCTACAATAGCTGGTTCTGTAGCTGATGCTCAAAGTTTAATGAAGATTATGGCCGCTGAGATTTCATTGTATAAGATGAGAAACAGAGAGAATATTAGTGTTGAATCTGCTTCAGCATTGGCTGCCAATCTTTTACACTCTTCTCCAGCATATGTTCAAACTCTCCTTGGAGGAGTGGATAAAAATGGCGCTTCAATTTATTCTTTAGACCCTGCAGGAGGTATGATTAAAGATTCATACATCTCAACGGGATCTGGTTCAACATTTTCTTATGGTGTCCTTGAAGACAGAGTTAAACAAAATATGACTATTAATGAAGCTGTTGAAGTAGCTATAAGGGCTATTAAAGCAGCTACAGAACGTGATACTTTTTCTGGAAATGGTATTTTAGTAGCTACTGTTACAAAAGACAAAGGTTTTGAAATGCTACCAAAAGAAGAAGTTGATGAAAAACTAAAGGAGATTACATAAGAAAAATTAGTCAAAATACTCTCTAATTTTTTTTATTTTATTATTATTGTAAAGATTTAACTAAAATTAAAATGTGAAATTACAAAAATAAAGTAATTATAGATAATCAATCGATAATTTTAAAATTTTATTTTTATTCAATATTGTGTATCATAATCTTTTTTAAACTATTAAAATAATTTACAGAAATAGTACCTTAGAAATTTTAAAATATTTAAAAAGGTATTTTTTAAAACTTTTTAATAAATCATTTAGATTCAATGATTTTATTTAAAACTTTTTAATAATTCATTTAGATTCAATGATTTTAAGGTTTACAATTTGATTTAATAAATATTTAAGTAAATTACTATATTCTAATAATTTTTATTATTCTATTCAATCGATTATTAGATTAGAAAAAACATTTCACACGTTATTTTTTTTTCGAAGTGATGTTATGACTTCAGAGATTTTAGAAGGAATCAAGAAAACCATAGAACAAAGATTACCCGAAAGAGTACAAGTAGCTAAAATAGAATTTGAAGGGCCAGAAGTTGTTATATATACTAAAAACCCTGAAATAATAACAGAAAATGGAGATCTTATAAGAAATTTAGCTAAAGACTTAAGGAAAAGAATAATCATTCGTTCAGATAAAACTGTTTTATTAGATCCTGAAAAAACCATAGATAAAATACATGGAATCGTTCCAGAAGAAGCACAAATCACTGATATTGCCTTTGATGAAGTAACTTGTGAAGTCCTTATTGAAGCTAAAAAACCAGGACTCGTTATTGGGAAGTATGGAACAACATCTAGAGAGGTAGTTAAAAACACAGGCTGGGCTCCAAAAATACTTAGAACTCCTCCAATATCTTCTGAAATAATTGAAAGGGTTAGAAAAACTTTAAAAAGTAAAAGTAAAGAACGTAAAAAAATATTNCAAACTTTAGGAACTAGAATTCATCAAGGAGTTAAATATGAAAATGATTGGGCAAGATTAAGCTCGATGGGNGGATTCAAAGAAGTTGGAAGATCTTGCATGCTACTTCAAACACCTAATTGCCGTGTGATGCTGGATTGTGGAGTCAATGTAGCTGCAACAGATGATAAAAATTCTTATCCTTATTTAAATGTTCCAGAATTTTCTTTAAGTGAATTAGATGCTGTAATCATTTCACATGCTCATTTAGACCATTGTGGGTTTTTACCATATCTTTATCATTATGGTTACGATGGACCAGTTTATTGTACAACACCTACAAGAGATTTAATGACTCTCTTACAGTTAGACCATATAGATATTGCTCATAGGGAAGATGATCCTCTCCCTTTCAATGTTAAACACGTTCAAAAAAGCATAAAACACACTATAACTCTTGATTATGGTGAAGTTACTGATATCTCTCCAGATATAAGATTGACCCTTCATAATGCAGGACATATCTTAGGTTCAGCTATGTCACATATGCATATTGGAGATGGACAGCACAACATGGTCTATACTGGAGATTTTAAATATGAAAGAAGTAGACTTTTAGAACCAGCTACAATAAGGTTTCCAAGAGCAGAAACAGTAGTTATGGAAAGTACTTATGGTGGTCATGAAGATGTTCAACCATCAAGAAACAACGCTGAAAAACAAATGATGAAATCAATCTACAATACTTTAAAACGTGGTGGAAAAGTATTGATTCCTGTTTTCGCGGTAGGAAGAGCTCAAGAATTGATGATAGTTTTAGAAGAGTATATGCGTCATGGAATGATAGAAGAAGTTCCTATACATATTGATGGAATGATTTGGGAAGCAACAGCTATACATACTGCAAGACCAGAATATTTAAGTAAGGATTTGAGAGATCAAATTTTCCATATGGGAAGAAATCCATTCATCTCTGAAGCATTTAATAAAGTTCAAAATATTAATGAAAGACAAGATATAGTTGAAGGAGAGCCATCCATCATCCTTTCAACTTCTGGTATGTTAACTGGTGGAAATTCTGTCGAATATTTTAAATGGTTGTGTGAAGATAAAAACAACACTTTAATATTTGTAGGTTACCAGTCAGAAGGATCACTGGGTAGAAGAATACAAAAAGGATGGAAAGATATTCCACTTAAAGAAGAAGGAAAAACTAAACTCTATAAAGTGAAGATGGAAATCAAAACAATTGAAGGATTTAGTGGTCACTCAAGTAGACGCCAGCTAATGGATTATGTAAAAAGGTTATCACCAAGACCAGAAAAAGTTGTCATGTGTCATGGAGATGCATATAAAACTATGGATCTTGCTTCAAGTGTTCATAGGAGTTACAAAATAGAAACTAAAACTCCTCTTAATTTAGAATGTACTCGTATACAATAATAAACAGGATTTTATTACATATTAATTTGAGGACTTAATGATTTAATTTAATAATTTTTTTAAAATATTTATAATGTGTTTAATGAGGATAATAGATGATTTAATTTAAATTTTTTTAGATTATATTTATATGTTTAATGAGGATAATGGATGATTTAATTTAAATTTTTTTAGATTATATTTATATGTTTAATGAGGATTATAGATGATTTAATTTAAATTTTTTGATAATATTCATAATAAATATTTTCAATGACTTTTAGGTGAGTAAATGGTTACTTATTCGGATTCTGGTGTTGATATAGACCTTGAAGAAGTTACAGTCTCAAAATTAGCAGAAATATTAAGCCCAACCTTGAAAAATCGGGATATCATTACTGATAGTGGGCATTTTGCAGCTCTAGTTAAAATGGGAAACAGAGCTATTGCTATGAGTACTGATGGTGTTGGAAGCAAAATTCTTGTTGCTAAAATGATGGAAAAATATGATACTGTTGGAATAGATTGTATAGCTATGGTTGTAAATGATATCTTGTGTGTAGGTGCTGAACCAATAGCTTTAGTAGATTATTTAGCTGTTGAAAAACCTGATCCAGAAATAGCTTCTCAAATAGCTGAAGGATTAGCTAAAGGAGCTGAATTATCAAATATAGCTATTATTGGTGGAGAAACTGCTTCACTTCCTGAAATTATCAATGATTTTGACTTAGCTGGATGTGGAATTGGTTTTGTTGATATTGAAAATATCATTACTGGAGAAGAAATTGCAGAAAATGATGTTTTAATCGGTATTGAAAGTAATGGTATTCACAGTAATGGCTTAAGTTTAGCAAGAAAAGCATTGTTAGAAGATGCAGGTTTTAAAGTAGATGATAAAATCCCTGGGACTGACTTAATAGTTGGAGAAGAGCTTTTAAGACCAACTGAAATTTATGTAAAGCCCATTGTAAATCTTTTAAAAAATAACTTTAATATTAAGGGTTTAGTTCACATTACTGGTGGAGGGTTTACCAACCTTAAAAGACTAAAAAAAGATGTTGGATTTGAAATTGAAAACCTTCCAGAACCTCATGAAATATTTAAATTAATTTATAAACAAGATGTTGCATTAGATGAGATGTATAGGGTATTTAACATGGGAATCGGTTTTGTAGTGATTGTAAGTGAAGAAGAGTCCCAAGTTGTTTTAGATTCCTTATCTGAACATTGTAATGCTTATAAGATAGGTCGAGTGAATTCTAATAAAGGTAAAGTCAGACTTAAAACTTTTGAAAATGTTGAAATTGAATACTGAATATTTTTATATTTTTGGTGATGAATTATTGATAATATAATTAGAATAAAAAATTTTAAGAGATATAGGTGGACTCATGAAGATAATGGCTAATAAAGAAAAGGCATTAATTACAGAAATATTAACTAAGTTAGGTCTAAAAAAAGAAAGTGCTGAAATTGTTTCAGAAGCTACTTTAGATGCAGACTTAAAAGGTTTTACTTCTCATGGAATTGGTAGGTTTCCACAATACATAAATGCTATCAATAGAGGAAATATTAATATTGAAGGAAAAATCGATATTGAAAGAGAAACAGATTCTATTGCTTTAATAAATGGAAATGGTCTTTTTGGTCAAGTTGTTGCATACAAAGCCATGGAATTAGCTATTGAAAAAGCTAAAAAAACAGGAATTGGTGCTGTAGGTACACATGATTCCAATCACTTTGGAGTTACAGGATTTTACTCAGATTTAGCTATTAAAAAAGATGTTATTGGAATAGTCACAGCTAACACTGATCCAGCTATGGCTCCACTTGGAGGGAAAATTCCAGTTATTGGAACAAATCCAATAGCTATTGGGATTCCAGCTAATGAAACTTATATTGCCATTGACATGGCTACATCTATCTCAGCAAGGGGAAAGCTATTAGAAGCAAAAAGAAAAGGAGAAAGTATACCTGGAGATATTGCTCTTGACGCTGATGGTAATCCTACAACAGATCCTTCCAAAGCTCTTGAAGGTTCAATATTGCCTTTTGGTGCATATAAAGGATATGGATTAGCTTTTATGATTGAAATTATCACGGGTCCTTTAGTGAGTGCTGCTTTTGGTAGTAAAGTAGAGGGAACTGCAAGTTATGAAAAGAAATGTACTAAAGGTGATTTCTTCATAGCTATTGATCCTTCGAAGTTTGTAGACATAAACAAATTTAAGGAAGAGAACGAAGAATTTGTAAAAGAAGTTCGAAGTAGTGGAGATACAACTGTTCCAGGGGATCTTGAAGTTAAAGAAATAGCTAAAAATAAAAAAAATGGAATTTCAGTTGATAAAAACTTATATGAACAATTGAAAGAAATCTGTAATGATTTAAAAATCGACCTTGATGAATATTTAATTGTAGAATAATAAAAAAGATAATTATTTTTATTTTTTTTTAAAATTTAGAATTTTTATTTATTAAAGTTTTTAATATTTTTAAATAATATTTTTTTAAATTTAAGAATTTTTATTTATTTTA
>JGI24702J35022_10002724_pt1 | contig 10715 bp, 8 predicted proteins | sample TergutTh196P4_FD_35022 | JGI IMG/M metagenome (IMG submission 35022)
GCTGTGAAATCAATGGTTTCGCGGCATTATTATTCCTATATGAAGGGGATGATGCTTTATGGGAGAGTTAACAAAGCTGCCGAATATCGCAGCGAAGCTGGAAGCGCAGCTTGCGGATGTGGGTATCACCACAGAGGAAGAATTAAGAAAAGTTGGCAGCCGTGAGGCGTGGCTCCGTATTCTTGCAAGGGATCCTTCCGCTTGTATTATGCGGCTGTCGTCGTTGGAAGGTGCGATTCAAGGCATTCGCTGGCATTATCTTGACGAGGAAACAAAGAAATCGCTCAAAGCGTTCTATCGTGAACATAAAGGAGGATGACATGGCAACAACACCGGAATTCATTGAATATGCTGCATCGCAGGCCGCTGGCTGCGGTGTTGTGCGTTACAAGAAAATGTTCGGCGAATACATGGTATATGTCAACGACAAGCCGATTCTGCTTGTGTGCGACAACACTGTATTCGTGAAAATGCTCCCTTGCCTCGATGATTTGATGGCGGATGCGGAAAAGGGGTTTCCCTACGATGGTGCAAAGGAGCATTATATCCTCGATATCGACGACATTGAGTTGACGAGGGCGGTCATTGACGCACTTGAACCGATAACTCCTTTACCGAAACCGAGGAAGAAGGCGAACTGATAATAAGAGGGAAATGAAACCGTGACAAATTGTCACGCCTTGAAGAGGGGTGCCGTCCACAGACGGTGGGGTGGTTACGTGCTTATCTAAATGGCATTGCCACTGAACTGAACAGTAACAAATGTCACTGCATCTTGATTAACGTAAATATCTGAGGTACAATGTCACCGGAGAATCGTTAAACGACGCGAGGCACTAGGGGACATTGAGCCGGGTAAATATTTTTCAATGCATGGAGGGACTATGAATAGGAAGAGTATAGCAAAGGAAATCTTCGGATGGGTCAGGATTATAGCATTTGCTTTGGTTTTTGGGTTTATAATAAACCACGCTGTCATAGCCAATGCGGTAGTCATATCTTCGTCTATGGAGAATACAATAATGACGGATAGCAGGGTAATGGGATTAAGGGTAACTTATTACGTCAGCAATCCGCAAAGATTTGACATAATTCTCTTTACGCCACCGGACGACCAAAGCTCCCTTCCATATGTGAAAAGAATAATCGGGCTTCCTAATGAGAAAGTCGAGATACGAAACGGGAAAGTCTATATTAACGATTCCGACGACCCTCTTGACGATTCTTTCATAAAAGAGGAAGCGCGGGGAGACTACGGACCTTTTTACGTTCCTGAAAACAGTTATTTTGTCCTTGGTGATAATCGCAATAATTCTTTTGATTCAAAGAACTGGACAAATAAATACGTACCGAAAGACATGATACTCGGAAGAGTCTATTTGGAATACTATCCGTCTTTGATCATTTTCGACTGACGAGGAAAATGAAGACAGCTCGTATTTTCTTGAGTGGAGCCTCACGTTAGCATTTCAGCCTGAACTGCTCTATCATTTCCTCAAGCAAATCTGATTGACCGCTCATTTCTTCGCTTGCGGCAGCGCTTTCCTCGGCGGTCGCGCTATTTTGCTGAATAACCTGTGCTACTTGATCGATCCCAATGGCAATCTGCACCATAGATTCACTCTGAGCAGCCGAATTAGTTTGAATGCTTGCGGTTTTAATTGAGTTGTTTCGCGCGATTTCTGCTATTGAGTTTAGTGTTTCATTTACTTTCACCACAATCGCGTTACCTTCTTCTACGCTTTTCGCACTGCTTTCGAGAAGCACGGCCGTTTCCCTGGCCGCTTCCGCCGACTTGGAAGCAAGACTACGCACTTCTTCAGCTACAACTGCAAACCCTTTGCCGTGCTGCCCCGCTCGGGCGGCTTCTACAGCAGCGTTTAGTGCCAGAATGTTGGTCTGGAACGCTATATCGTCAATAAGCTTTGTCGTATTATGAATCGTTCTGGACTTTTCATCGATAGTTTTCATTGCTGTAAGCATGTCGCTCATCTGCTCAGAACATATGCCCATCATATTTCCCACTTCCATTACTTCGTTTAAAGCGGCTGTGGAAATTTCGGAGTTTTCTTTTGCCATATTACTTATTTCCGCTATCGAAGCCGATAGTTGCTGTATTGCCGACGCCTGTTCAGTCGAGCCCTGTGCAAGAGCCTGAGCGCCATCCGCTATCTGTTTCGAGCCTGTTGCAATCTGATAGGTGGAAGTGCTGATTTGGCTCAATGTATTGTTTGTTTTGTCGATCATGTTGTTAATAGCTTGGTTCATAACATCATTGTCTGACCGGACGTCCACAGTTATCGAATAATCCCCATCAGCAATTGATCGCATGACCTTTGCCTGGGTATTAATGACCTCCGAGAGTATTCCGGTGTTTCTTTGCAGCGTTCCTATCCCGTCATTTCTCTTGATCGAATCTATGGCGCCAGCCGAAGTGTCTCCCACGGAAAGCGCCCGTATTTGATCAGAGATATTTTGAATTGGCTTCAAAAGCCCATCGAAATTCTTAGAAAGGATAATAAATCCGGCAATGGCGATCAGAATGCTTACACCCACCAAGATCAAGATGACCAAGCGCTCATTGCTTTCGATTCTGGCGATGGTGGCATCAATGTCATCATAGTAGTTGCCTGTGCTGATATACCATCCGTAAGGCGCAAACTTTAAGGTGTAACCCCTCTTTTTATATGCACCGTTTTCATCGCCAGGTTTCCCAAAGTAGAATTCCGAATAATCGCCCCCGGAATCGCCTGCCTTGATGAGATTCTGTATAAACAGATTTCCTTCCAGGTCTGTAGAGTTCCAACGCATTGCGCCTACATTGGCTTCATTGTAGTGGACTACGCATGTGCCGTCTGCCAAATCTGCCCAAAAGTACCCGTCGTCCACCTTGTCAGGGGCACTGTTGTACCGTGCGTCCCGGACGATTTCAATAGAAGCGTCTAAAGCTTCTTCTTCCGATATCAATCCGCTTAAATGTCTCTCATGGATCGCCTTAAGCGAGCCAATCACCGTTTCAANCGCTGTTCTTATGTTGCTGTCAAATCCGCCTTTTGCGTTTTTTATTGCCTCGCTGTAAGCGCTGTTAAGATTTACTGCTGACAGCACAGCCAGAATGATAATGATTGCCCCCATAAGCACCACAGTCGGAAGAAGTGTTTTACGTTTCATCTGCTTATAGAGCGAGCTTCCTTGGTTGTCCATGTAACTGACCTCCTGATGCAAAACTTTTTCTCGCATGGTTTGTTGCAAACAATAAGCGCTCAGATAATTCGTCAATTACATAGCGAGTATTGATAATATGCAATTATAATATCGGATATATTGAAAAGAAAATTAATAGAGGATCGCATTTTCGCCAACGTTTTGCTCTCGGCTTCGCCGAAACCGCGAAACATATTGACCTATCCACCTGTGAATTTTTGCCTCCGTACCGGCGCACTGCGCTTCGCGCGGCGATAGCACCTTAATGGCGTTTAAAATTTTCTTGTTTTTTATTGCAGTTTTTCGCTATTCGCAATTAAGGTACAAAAAGAACTCCTACAGTGATTTTGTGAAAATGGTGAATAAACCGATGAAAAAGTTATTGATCGTTATACTGTTCCTTGTTTCGAGTTTTAACGCTTTTACCGGGTGCAAAACTCCAACGGAACCGGAACAAACAATAATGCAGGAAACCGCGCCGGCGTTTATGGTATCGCCAACGCCAAGTACGACACCGAGCGCAACGCCAAATACAGTGCCAAACACAACGCCGAGCACAGTACCAAGCACAGTACCGAGCACAGCGCCGAGTACAATACCGAGCGCGACGCCTTCCAGGGAGGAATTTCCGTTTACTGAGGAAAACTTCCCACGCATTGACGGTTCCACGGCGACTATACCGCTGATAGAAGCGGTCACAAGCGCGCTTCTTGGGAAACCGCGTTCGGAGATAGACGTGAACGTAAACAAGACGAGCGGAGCGTATGCCGCGCTCGCGCAAAACGACGCCGATATCCTGCTGGTGTACGACGGCGGGGATGAAACGCGTGCGCTTGTAAAAGCCGACGAGCTTTTTGAGACGGTTTCTATTGGGAAAGACGCGCTGGTCTTCCTGGTCAACAGGGACAACCCAGTGGAAAACCTCTCCACTGGGCAAATTCAAAAGATATTCTCCGGCGAGTACACAAACTGGAGAGAGATCGGCGGAAAAGATGAGCCGATCAGGGCGTTCCAGCGAGGCGAGGGCGCGGGCAGCCAAGCGCTTATGGACAAACTTGTCATGCCCGGATTGGCTATGGCCGACCCCGCAATGGTCCCTGTCATCGGCGACATGTCAGGGCTGATCGACGCCGTCGCCGATTTCACAGGCGGGCCGACGGGCATAGGCTACAACGTATATTTCTACGTCACGGAGATGCGCGGCAACGATTATGTCAAGATACTCTCCATAGATGGGGTAACGCCGAGCTATGACACGATTCAGTCCGGCGAGTACCCGTTCGTGAGCGATTTTTACTCCGTGATACGAAAAGACGAACCCGCCGACAGCCCCACGCGCGCCCTGCACGAGTGGATGCTGACGGACGAGGCACAAAACCTCATAGCGAGCGAGAACTACGTCGCGCTCCACACCAATTCCGACGTGGCCACTCCTTATGTGGACGGCAAGTTTTCCCTCTATCCTGCGGGGGAAGCTCCGGAATACTTTATAGGCACGGATTCATTTGCATTCAAAGCTAGAAACGACTATGGGCAGCTCTATTTCTACCTCGGAGCTACACGACGCGAGGAGTGGAGCGACCCACGATATTACGGGCTATGCACCGCTAACGGGAAAATCGTCACGGAGCCGCTCTATTCGGTGCCGCTACTTCTGACGGACAGCAAGGGCAATAAAATGTATTTTTGCTACAGGAGCGACAGGGAGCCGCTCAGAGTAGCGGCATATAACGAAGCGGGGGAGTTGATTCACGAGATCAGTTATTATCCTGCCTTACTATTCGCTACGGACGGAAGCTGGATAAAAGAGTTTGATTCGGCCAGGCCTTTTTTCGGCTTTACGGGACCGACTGATGCTATCAGGAACGCTGATGTACTTGCGGTCATGCTCGGTGGTAAATGGGGAGCGGTGAATATGAGAGGGGAAAAGATCATACCATTCGACAGGGATGGTTATCAGGGTATCTATCCGCCGCCCGACGGCGGTATCGGTGCTTTAGGTTTGACGGGCGACAGGTTTCTACGCAGTACAGGCGAATATTTTGGCGGGAGTGGGCCGTTTGATCTATACAGCGGAAACGGTAAACTAATTGCCACCGGACTGCGCGGGTATCCACAGGGCATGGCTGGGGAATTTATCGTTACGGCTGAATGGGACAACGAGCTTTACACTGTATATACCTATACGCTTGATGGCGAATTGATAGCTACCCTTACAATGGAAGAGCATGCATACGGCTACGCTGAACCGTTCAACGACTACGTGTTGATATACGCTGAAAAAAGCTTGTTGATAAGTGACAGGGAACTCAACATTTTGCATGAATTTTCATATGAGTACGATGCGCGGTATGGCAGGCTGATGAGCCCCTTTACAGCCGGTCCAAACGTGCTATACAGGTCTGATAATGACACCCTTTTCCACCGCACGTATCTGCCTGACGGGACAAGGCTCGTGACATGGTATGATCCGGATATGGAGTAGGTGGGCGTACAACTGTACTGTGCCAGGCATTTCCACTGATTATTCCCAACACCTGATTTTCCCCTATTGACAAGTCAGCTTTATTCGACTAGACTTACGCTAGGTCTAAGCAAATTAGACTTATTTGAGAGCTATATCATGGTGCCCGTATTCAGATTGTCAACGAAGTGAAAGGAATGGTCATAAGTATGAAAAGGATTTTCCTGCTATTAATGGTAACGATGGCCATTCTGCTTCTGGCGGCGGCATGCTCAGATAACGGGGATAGATCAACCGGATTAGTAGAAAAACTTGTTGAAGCACAGGCGGAAAGACAGCCTGAAGCACAGGTGGAAAGACAGACTGAAGCACAGGCAGAAAGAGAACGAGAGGTTGAGCCTGATAGACGGACCGAAGGGATGCCCAACACTGCGGCGCCTGTGCAAAGCTCATATGGAGATGTCGGTCCGCGCACAAATTCCGGCGACGACTCAGCAGCCGGCATTTATGTTGCCCCTGATGGCAATGACGACAACGCTACCGGCTCAATTGACGCGCCGTATAGGAGCATCAACGCCGCTTTGGATATCGCCCAACCCGGCGACACCTTGATACTGCGCGGCGGCACGTATCAAGAGGGGATGAATGTCCGCGTCAGGACGCCTAATATTACCATAACATCTGCGGAAGGCGAATGGGCGGTCATTGACCTTACAATCTATAACGCCGATGCCGATGAAGACTCAGGGGTATATTTCGATGTGGATTCATCCGGCGGAAGGCTGCAAAATATTGAAGTCATGGGAGGATTTTACGCGGTTTGCATGGAAACGAAATGGGATTGGGGAGATCCCGCCGACAGGGCCGGAGCGTCCGATATTATCATTGAGGACTGTGTATTACATGACTCTCGTTATGATGTGGTTAAAATTAAACCGAATTGCGACAACGTCACTATCCGCTATAACGAAATCTACAATTCGGGGCAAGCATTCGTAGGCAGGCCCCAAAACGGGGAAGACAACGCTGAGGGCATCGACAATGTCAACGGCGATAATATGACCGTCCACAACAATTACATCCACGACATTTGTTCCAATGCGATCTACGCCAAAGGCGGCGCCATCGGAGCGTTGATTGAAAACAACCGCATTGAACGTGCGCACGGAGGCGGAATTCTGGTCGGTTTTGATACCAGCCCGGAGTTTTTCGATATGACCGTCAATCCGGAATATTACGAAAACATCAGCGGCGTCGTACGCAACAACCTGATAATCGACACAGGCTGGGAAGGTATTGGTCTGTACGGATCAAAGGACGCTCAAATCTATAACAACACATTGGTCAATGTTGCCAGCGGCGGGCAGTACCACAGCGCTATTTACTTCGGGCTTACGTATCAGGATTGGGAATCATATGCCGGACGCCCAGCCAATACCAATCCGAGCATTCACCATAATATTGTAAGCCAGCCGTCCGGTTTCACGCTTCCAATGGTGGAAATCCGTTATGCCGATGAACTTGGCGGCCTGTCAGCGCTCGAAGGTAACCCGGAAATGCATGACAATTGTTATTATATTGACGGCAAGAGCGCAGTTTATACGGACTTGCGGCCGGGTAGCTTACTGGATAAGGAAGGGCTGCCCGCTTGGCAAGACCATATCGGCGGAGACGGAGGCTCGCTGGAAGCCGATCCGGCTCTCGGAGATGATTATNTGCCAATTAACCCGCAATGCGCCGGAATGGGGATAGCATCAGACTTCTCACATTAGGCAAATTAGCAGGATTTCGGGAGTTGGCAAGGAGATTTTCAAAAGAGCGTGAGACAACAGAACCGTCCACGCTTCTCCATAATATTAACAAGAGAAGGTGGTATTAATGAATATTGCAGTACGATATCAATCGCGTGGAGGGAACAGCAAGGCCGTTGCGGAAGCAATTGCAAAAGAAGCGGGAGTGACGGCGGAGCCACTGGATGTACCCCTTGACAGGCAGGTCGACCTCTTATTTGTTGGAGGTGGTGTTTACGCTTGGAATATCGACGATACATTAAGGGCATACCTGCAAAACCTTGACCCTGATACCATCAAGACCGTTGCGGCGTTTACAACTGGTGGTAATTTTAGCGGTACCGGGAAAATAGCCGCAGAGGTAAAAGCGCGGGGCATAGCTGTTTGCGAAACCGCGATGTCGATGCGGATGGGCGTCCAGAACTATGCCGGTAAGAAAGGGTACGCAACGCTGTCGGACAAACAAAATCGCAAAGTCGCCGATTTTGTAAAGAATACAATAAAATAGCAAGTATGGTTGTCATGTAAAACCAGGATACAATAGCTCATTTGGTAATTAACACTACCTATGATTACAGCGTGAAGCTGAATTCTACGCCGGTATTTGTGTTCCTCGCGGAGCAGATTCCGCCGTGGAGCTCGATAACACTCTTCGCTATGGCAAGCCCAAGCCCCGTACCCGAACCGCTGCGCGACTCGTCGGCGCTGTAGAATGACTCCCAAACCTTTGAAAGCGACTCGCGTGACAGCGCCGATGAGTCGTTTTCAACGGAAAATGTGATGTTGTTGCGCATCTTTGTGGTACGGACACGGATATATCCACCGACAGGCGTATATTTCACAGCGTTGACGGCGAAATTGGTAATGACTTGTTCGATACGGGAAGGGTCGGCATTGACCATACCGTCTTCTGCATGGTCAATCGTTAAGTTTAAATTCTTTGCTTCAATAGCGCGCTCAAGACGCCCAAAGACAGACACGGCCATCTCAGCAAGAGAGAAATCCTCGCGCTCGAGTTTTACCTTTCCCGCTTCCAACCTGGACAAATCCAGCATCTCCATCACCATGTCATTCATCCTGCCGGTCTCGGACATTATAACGCCAAGGTACGTATCCCGCTTATCCTCCGCGATACGTTCGCTCAGCCCCTCGGCATAGCTGTGTATCACCGCAAGGGGCGTCTTCAACTCATGGGCGATATTCGATGTCAACTGCCGCCGGTTTTCCTCAGCCTCCCGCGCGTATTCGACCGTGCGCTCGAGGCGGGTAATGGCGTCTTTGTTTTGTGACAACCTTGCTTGCGTCTCTTTATAATGATCGATAAGCTCGGCCGGTTCAGCAAATTTTGACGGAATATCATCAGGGTTGTATATGTGTGTCCAGCCTTCCATAATGCCATTATTGACGGCGGCAAGGGGAACGGCTACGTTGCGCTTCAATATGCTCCTTAATATGAGAAGGCCGATAATAACGATCAAAAATGTGACAATATATACATACCGCAGGGCGGATATCGCCGACCGCCATGGTGAGGCGAGCATAGCGACTGTAAGCCGATATTCAAGTTCCGGGGAGTTATCCGCCGTATCGTCCCACGATACCCCACCAAAGTAATACATAGTACGCGTATAGACATAATCAGTGAAATCATACTGGATATTCTGCCATGTTTCAACATTTGGACCTACGTCCGACATGAATTCGCTCAGACTGCCGACTCTTTGACCGTTGTACATAAAGGAGCGGCTTTCTTCATATTCTTGAGCGTATATACTGCCGGTATACAAGGTGACCGTTTCAGCATCCTCGGGAATCTCGTTCCAGGGATCGATGAGGGTGAGCCAGCCGGTCACCTCGCCGCCATATTCTGGTTTGAGGAAACAAGCGAGCTCCCGTGCCGTAAAGTAACCGTCTTCCAACACGCCGGTTATGCGGTAATACAAAGCGTCGTAACGAATACTTGAAAGCGCGGTCTGTTCCAGCCAGAAACGCGCCGAGTCGGGATGCATTTGCCTGTCAAGCACGCAGACGGCATATCCGTCCGGATTCTGGTCAAGGCCTTTGTTGACGTTATCCTCATNATAAAAATACTCAAAAGCAAAGAAATTGCTTGGATAAACTACTATATTGCGATCCCCATCGAATACTGCAATTGCAGTATCAACAGTTATTCCATCGCTGTAGAGCAACTGCTGATGGTTGGCGCTATAAAGCCGCCCGTAATTGTTGCCTACAATCCAGTAGCGAGACGCCTGCCACAGTACATAATCGACATAACCCGGCGGGGTGGTAGTCTTTGTCTTCCCGTCAAGTTGATTGTGGTAATTCGACATTGCCCACACAGTTTCCATGAAACTCTCGCCCATGTCCCAAAAGTTAACGAAAAGGCTTTCAGCCGTGACCGATGTTATGGCGTACATGCTCGCAAGCCATAGTATAAGAATCACGACGGTTATCCGCAATGTCAGCGCGGGAAGCGTACGTTTTTTCTTTTGTTTCGATTTTATCATCCCCATTATGACCTACACCTCCAATACATAACCGGCTTTTATGACTGTTTTGATGCGCCCTGCATTTTTGCCGAGTTTTTCCCTCAGGCGCTTGATGTGCGTATCGACGGCGCGGGCATCCCCATCGTAATCATATCCCCAGCACTTCACCAAAAGCTGCTCGCGCGACATTATCATGTTTTTGTTTCTTGCCAGGCACAGCAGCAGGGCATACTCTTTCGGCGTAAGCTGTATTTCCACGTTATCGACAAGCGCCCGGTGGGAAGACAGCTCAAGCGTTATCATCCCGGCCTCGATCCTGTCCCCGGAAAGCATGTTGCCTCTGTTGCGTTTGATGAGCGCAGCGGTTTTGGCGTATAAAACCGACATTGTGAACGGCTTTGTCACGTAGTCGTCCGCGCCCAGTTCGTATCCATGCAGCTTATCGTCTTCATCCGACAGCGCGGTGAGAAATATGATCGGGACGTCGCTGTTTTTTCGCAGCGAGCGGCACACGCCGAAGCCGTCGAGTCCCGGCATCATGATATCGAGCAGCACCGCGTCAAAATCGTGGTCTTCAGCAAGATCGAGCGCTATCATGCCGTTTTCCGCCGGGACGGGTCTTTCACCTTTGCTGTAGAAATAATCGCATAATATTTCCCGAAGCTTTGGCTCGTCTTCGACGATCAACACCTTATAATCCATCACTGCACCTCTCATCAAAGCCAACAATAAACCGCCGATTTGTATTCTTTGTGTCGAAAAAGT
>JGI24702J35022_10002725_pt1 | contig 10712 bp, 5 predicted proteins | sample TergutTh196P4_FD_35022 | JGI IMG/M metagenome (IMG submission 35022)
GAGGTCGGGGGGGGGGACTTGTATGGCGCAGAGCGCACTGCGGTAGCCGAGGCGACGCGCGTCGAACACCGCCCCGAAGCGCCGGGCCTCCCCGTTGTCGAGCAAGGACTGCGCGAACGCGAGCAAATCGGTCTCGGACATCCCGCAAGTGGACGCGAGTTCCGCAAATGGATTTTCAACAATCGGTATCCCGCGTTGAAGAGCAACGAGCGCCGAAGCGTTTTTTGAATTCCAATCGATCATACTTTCCAACTTCGCAAAAAGATAAAAAAAGATACATTTTTCAGAGGAGATTGTCAACCGTTAATGGCTACTTGACCTCTACTTTATAATCCACAGATTCCACAGATGGAAACAATCCACAGATTACACAGATTTCACAGATGAAATCAACACTCAAAAATCCTGTGAATCCTGCAATCCTGTCAAAAAAATCCTCCGATTTTTAATCCACAGATGCCACAGATGGAAACAATCCACAGATTACACAGATTTCACAGATGAAAACAGCACCAAAAAATCCTGTGAATCCTGTCCAAATCCTGTCATCCTGTCAAAAAAATCCTCCGATTTTTAATCCACAGATTACACAGATTTCACAGATGAAATCAACAAAAATAATCCTGTGAATCCTGTCCAAATCCTGTCATCCTGTCAAAAAGAACGCCCCGTTTCATGTTGTCATCGAATGACACGAATGTTCGCGAATGTTTTTTTTATTCGTTTTATTCGTGTTATTCGATGACCACATGAAGCCTCCGTGTTTTTTCTCACACAAAGGCACAAAGGACACAAAGGTTTTTATCAAAATAATCCTGTGAATCCTGTCAAAATCCTGTCATCCTGTCAAAAAGAACGCCCCGTTTAATGTTGTCATCGAATGATACGAATGTCCGCGAATGTTTTTCTTATTCGTTTTATTCGCGTCATTCGATGACCACATGAAACCTCCGTGTTTTTTCTCACACAAAGGCACAAAGGACACAAAGGTTTTTTATTCGCGTCATTCGATGACCACATGAAACCTCCCTTTATTTCCTTACTGCGCCTTCGCATCTTTGCGCCCCTGCGAGAAAAAAAACCATTGCGAAGCCTGCCCAAAAATCCGATGCCATACCTCCGTGCCCTTTGTGCCTTTGTGTGAGAATAAAAAAATGAACTAAAAAATCCAGAAATACGGGTTGAAAGGGCGGGGGAATGGGTGTAACCTTGTTGATGATTCTTTTGAAAAGGAAAAGGAATGAAAGGAAGAGGAAATGAAAGTAACAGTGAACACCGTAGCGGCTCTAATCACTCTATGCCTCGTACAGACAGGATGCTGTGAACGACAAGATGACAAGTTGGCGGCAATGTGGTATGTGGATGCGAGCCGTCCCGATGACGCTGGAGATGGCAAAAGCTGGGCAAAGGCGAAAAAATCAATTCAGGCGGCCATTGATAAGGCAGAGCCCCATGATACCATCATCGTGACCGACGGTGTCTATGCGCCCATTTCGACCGAGAATAAGACCATCACGATTCAGAGCGTCAACGGTGCGGAAAAGACCATCATCAACGGTGGCGGCACCACACGTTGCGCAACGCTTGCGCCATTCACTCCACCTGAAATACGTACCAACACCGTCCTCGTGGGGTTTACCCTGACGCATGGGTTCGCGAAAGAGGAACGTGGTGGCGGATCACATGGCGGCACATTGAACAACTGCGTGTTATCGGGGAATAGGGCAGAAGACGGCGGTGGGGCAGCTTATGGAGTGTTAAACAATTGCACGTTGTCAGGGAACAAGGCAACGGGACCTGGTGGAGCAGCTTGCGCCAATACATTGAATAACTGTACGTTGACAGGGAACACGGCGGCGGATGGCGGTGGAGCGGATTTGGCAACGTTGAACAATTGCGTAGTGTCATCGAACACGGCAACGTTCGCTGGTGGTGGGGTGGCGTATGGCAACTTGAACAACTGTGTGCTGTTCGGGAATAAAGCGGGTAAATATGGTGGAGGCGTTTATGGCTTTGAATCACTACTGAACAACTGTACATTGGTGGGCAACACGGCAAGAGAAGGTGGTGGGATATATGGGGGCGAAAGCGATTACAGAAGGTATCGTTTGAATAACTGCATTGTGTTTGGGAATTCCGCTCGTATCGGTGAGAATTATGCGGGAGATATTATTTTCTGCAATTCCTGTATCCTGCCGTTGCCTATTGGATCTGGATACGGCAACATCGCGGCAGATCCGCAGTTTGTGGATATAGCAAACCACAATTTCAGGTTACAGGCAGGTTCGCCGTGCATTGATGCAGGGAGCAATGAGAATGTGCAAGGGGACTCTGACATTGACGGCAATCCGCGTATCCAAAACGGCAGGGTTGACATGGGGGCGTATGAGAGCACGATTCAAGATGCGGAACGAAAAAAGGACGTGCAGCCAAATCCTGCAAATAATGTCAGAACCGTCATGCAATATTTCTTTGGCGGTTGGATGGCCGTCGTCGCCTTCTCTGATGTTGCTTCCAAAACGGACCTTGCTTCGCTGATGACGAATGATGCCGTTCGTGCCCAGCTTCGATTCCCTGTTGGAGAACCAATAGCGAAAGATCGCACAACACTAGGGGAGGCATTGTTAACCGCTTTAGAGGGATTAGGCGATCTTTCAAGGAGAAGCACATTTGTGTTTGTAGTCGGGGATGGTACTGCGTGTTTCGACGATGACCCGACACAGGTCATATCCGCATACAAAAATGTGGGGATCCCTGTTCCTCTATTTGCGCTTGGGTCTGAAACGGATTCAAAATTAGCGTTCATTGCAGAGCAAACAAGGGGCAAATATTTTGGGATGCCGAAAACCTTTATGGACACCAAGTTTGCGCTTATGGAGGCAATTGATATTTTAGCGGATAGTTTTCTCTTATTGAAAGATACGGTTGCTCCCGTTCAGACGGGAAGAAAGGATAATGCCACTGCGCTGGAACACGTTCACATCCCGTTTGCCATTGACCCCTCAATTCAAAGGCTATGGTTTTCGGCTGGATATTTCGGCGGTGCAGAGGGGGCTTCGCTTGCCCTGCAGAGACCTGATGGCTCGACAATGACCGCTCCCGTTTTCATCGCGCCTGACGGCTTAGCGACATTTGACCTCAGTATCACCAATCCGCCATCCGGGAACTGGGCGCTTATCGGCACACGGCAACCCAAGACGCGCATTGATTATTTCGCTCATGCCGTAAAACGTGGAGAGGGACCTTATCTGAGTTGGATTACAACGGAAGAATCTCCCCACTGGGGCACCTATCGTTTTGTTGTGTCTTTGAATGGGGAAGCATCTATTGACAAAGCGAAAGTCACAGGGCAAATTCAATTTGACAGTGGAGAAACAGAAACGTTTACCTTTTCAAACTTTCGCGCTGGTATTTATGGGGCTAAATATCGCCCCAAAAAATCAGGATATGCGCAGGTGACGGTCACGGCAAGCAACCCGGACGGGAAGGCATTCAATACATGGCGCGATGTGCTGTTTGAAACGTGGGACATGGACGATTTCCGCCCGCCCGCAGATGCCCCAGTCCCATACAATTTCATACGCACCCGTTCAGAGCGTTTGTACATCGAGAAATATCGCTTTAAATGGTCTCGGCTATTCTGAAACCCGCTAAGGATTTTTCAGTGATGTGTTTTTCTGATTCGTTTTATTCGTGTCATTCGATGACCACATGAATCCTCCGTGTTTTTTCTCACACAAAGGCACAAAGGAGACAAAGGTTTTTATCAAAATAATCCTGTGAATCCTGTCATCCTGTCAAAAAAATCCTCCGATTTTTAATCCACAGATTTCACAGATTAAAACAGCACATGAAAAATCCTGTGAATCCTGCTTAACAATCCTGTCATCCTGTCAAAAAAATCCTCCGTTTTTTAATCCACAGATTACACAGATTTCACAGATGGAATCAACACAAAATAATCCTGTGAATCCTGTCCAAATCCTGTCATCCTGTCAAAAAGAACGCCCCGTTTAATGTTGTCATCGAATGATACGAATGTCCGCGAATATTTTTCTGATTCGTTTTATTCGCGTCATTCGATGACCACATGAAACCTCCCTTTATTTCCTTACTGCGCCTTCGCATCTTTGCGTCCCTGCGAGAAAAAAAAACACCGCGAAGCCTACCCAAAAATCCGGAGCCATATCTCCGTGCCCTTTGTGTCTTTGTGTGAGAATAAAAAAATGAAATTAAAAATCTGAAAATGCGGGTTGAAAGGGCGGGGGAATGGGTGTAACCTTGTTGATGATTCTTTTGAGCAGTATCTTAAAGTGGACGAAAACGTGATGAGAACGAAAGTGGTTTGTTGGTGTTCGGCTACAGCGGTTGTGCTGGTTGTGAGTACAATGATGCTGGTGAATTGGAATAAACGCAGGAATGAGCCTGACTGGATACGTAACGAGGTGATTAATTACGTCTTCTTGTTTGCGGAAGAGATGCTTTGCGTGGAAAAAAAAGAGACAAACCCTGCTGCAACGGAGGTGTTCTTCATGTGCGCAGGATTTGGATATCCTTTAGTGCAACATTATACTATCGAGGGTGATACCGTAAAAAATTACTACTGGGGGATTGATCGTCAGGAGATAGATGTACCTAAGTTGCCTTGGGATGACCTAAATTCAATGTCCGTTAAAGAGGTTGAAACTCAAGGTTCAATAACCTCAATCGCCAATGTCATAAACAAGTGGCAATTCAGAGAACCTTGGCAAGACAACTCGCAACAAGAGGACTTGGAAATACGGAAATGGTCTGGGGCAACAGATAAGACCCCAGGCATGGTTACGGATTTTTGTGATGCTGTAATTGTGAATGTGTCAAACCCTGATTATGCGAAGAACAAGCCATTCTCTTGGAAATCTAATAACTCTGTGAGACAAATGAGTACATTTGATCCCTCCTTTTTTCACTTCGGGCATCGGATATATCCCTCGTATTTAAGGGCAACCCCCTTACACACGGGCGAGGAACTTGAACAGGCAAAAGACATCCCCCTCATTGATTTCGACCTGTCGAAATTCACAATGTTTGCAGTCAACTCATCGTATCTGCTTATTCCTGTCCATGTGAAAAAATCACCGTTCCCATCCCTGAACAAGCCATACGAGCCTGGGCTTGACAAGGTCAGAGTTAAGGCTCCCTACGAGAATGGCCGTGAGGCTTTCTTCCTCGTTGAGACGTTCAAGGGGGAGGCGTGGCAGGATTGAATCACAGGTTAGGGATGATGGGCGATCAGCCACAAGATTGAAAGACGTATGCAATACGCTCCTATGGTTGACCGTTACACAAGGACTTTTTTCCCTCTGGTAGCGTACAGCGCGGGGACGTTCTCCTCCGTGCCCTTTGTGTCTTTGTGTGAGAAAAAAAACATCGTCTCACACAAAGGCGCGAAGGGCACAAAGGATTACATCGGTTTTTTCTCGCGGAGACGCAAAGGTGCAGGGAATGTCCCGTTTCATGTTGTCATCGAATGATACGAATGTCCGCGAATGTTTTTTTTTCGTTTTATTCGCGTCATTCGATGACCACATGAAACCTCCGTGTTTTTTCTCACACAAAGGCACGAAGGACATAAAGGATTTTTATTCGTTTTATTCGCATCATTCGATGACACATTAAGCAAAAAAAATTCGGAGCCACGCCTCCGTGCCCTTTGTGCCGTTGTGTGAGAATAAAAAAATGAAATAAAAAATCCGGAAATACGGGTTGAAAGGGCGGGGGAATGGGTGTAACCTTGTTGATGATTCTTTTGAGCAGTATCTTAAAGTGGAAGAAAACGTGATGAGAACGAAAACGAAAGTGGTTTGTTGGTGTTCGGCTACAGCGGTTGTGCTGGTTGTGAGTGCAATGATGCTGGTGGTTTGGAGTAAAACGGCATCTCTGAAGAATGCCGAATCTCGTGCGAAAGATATCTTTGTTGCCATCACGTCAGCAGGTTGCTGTAGCGAGCCGCTCGGTCATAGAAGCGCTTGGCCAAGACAAGACCCCCTGTTAAAAAAGAAGGAAGAATGGAGGAATACCGATGATATCTCAGATATTTCATTTAACAACAGTTCGGATTATTTCTCCGTCTTGCTTGATGGCGAGAATATGGNCAATCCACAANTATGGAGTCCGTATGTTATCGGTCTNGACTGGTCNAGTTTCGCTGGAGGTGGAGTGCCGCCCAAAGTAGGGGCAGGACGGCTGACGGCGGAGAACAACATCTGGACGATCGCCGCCAACATCGAAGACGATATGCCCGATGATATCCCGATCATCGTCTCCCGCAATGTTGACCCTGCCTCGCTCATCCCGAGGGAGGGCGACATCTCGCAACAGCGAGTCCGCCCGTCCGGCACGTTCACAACCCCGTTCGGAGATACCGGATTTATCTTTGTCCAGAAAGGGGGCAAGGTGGTTATCGGCTCGTGGAAAAAAGTTGAATTGCATTTGCTTTATCAGACGGACATTCAGGAGGTCCGGGCTGCGTTTCAAACGCTCAAGTATTTGACGCCTTGATTGTGTTCTAAAGTGGCAAGTTATTAGTGGTCAGAATTACGAAGGAGAAATGACATGAAAATGACGAAAGTGGCAGTGAACACAGTAACGAGCGTGATTGTCCTACTTGTGATGGCAGGATGCGATCATCAGGGTCGTAAACAGTGGCTTGAAGCAAGTGAAAACGAGATTGTACAAGGATTTCGTGCGAGACATAGCCAAGGATATGGGATGTGGAGTATTGAACGGAAAGAGCCGCAGACCCCGAAAATCCGCGATGTGATCTCGTTGGGTAACGGATGTGTACTGCAAGTCTATCGGATTGAAGACCGTACGGTGACGCAGTGTTATTTTCTAACAATCGACCCCGATAGAGGAAATACCGTTGGGAAAGTTTTAGAAAAAGTACGACCTTCCGCTTGGGAGGTAATCGAAAAACTGCCGAATGTGTTGAAGCCCGATTGGATACCACCGCCTGTTCCAGAGAATCATCCTGTCTTCTCAATCGTTGATATGCGTACCCTGCCGAACCCGTCCTTTGAGCCTTCGCCAGATGAGGTTGCATGGGGTTGGAACTGGTACGCACGGAAATGGGCAGGGGCAACCAATGAAGTTTCTGCTGAAGTTGAGACGCTTTGCCAACACATAACACATGAAATATCCTTGCCTGAAAACGCAAGGCATTACCCATCCTACTTGCGGGTTGTCCCGCTGCTGACCAAAGAAGATGTAGAATGCGAAAAGGACACGCCTATTATTGATTTGAGGAAAACACGCTATTATGTGAGAGAGGCTTTTGGTAATCCTTACACACTCTTCCCAGTTCACGACAGGAAATCACCATTCCCTGTTATGAGAAAGTATACCCCAGGCGATAAGTTCAAGGTTCGGGAAGAGTGGGAGGGTCAGGCGTATTACTATCTCATCGAGACGTTCGCAGGTATGTGAGGAAAAAAGAAGATTGTCTCACACGGAGGCACGAAGGATACAAAGGAGTGCATCGTTTTTTTCTCGCAGAGACGCAAAGATGCAGGGAATGCCCCGTTTTTTCTCACACAATGGCACAAAGGTCACAAAGGTTTTTATCAAAATAATCCTGTCAAATCCTGTAATCCTGTCAAAAAGAACGCCCCGTTTCATGTTGTCATCGAATGATACGAATGTCCGCGAATGTTTTTCTGATTCGTTTTATTCGCGTCATTCGATGACCACATGAAACCTCCCTTTATTTCCTTACTGCGCCTTCGCATCTTTGCGTCCCTGCGAGAAAAAAACCATTGCGAAGCCTACCCAAAAATCCGGAGCCATATCTCCGTGCCCTTTGTGTCTTTGTGTGAGAATAAAAAAATGAACTAAAAAATCCGGAAATACGGGTTGAAAGGGCGGGGGAATGGGTGTAACCTTGTTGACGATTCTTTTAAAAAGGAAAAGGAATGAAAGGAATGAAAGGAATGGGGACTGCGCTTTGTCATGTGTGGCACGGCGTACCCCGCGGACGATGAGCGATTAGCAACTGAACAGTTTTTAATGTCTGCGCTTTACGCGCATTCGCTTCTCTTAAAAATTCTACCAGAGTTCTGTACACACAAGTGTACTGAAGCGAGATGTTCGGAAGGTGCGCCGATAGGCGCGCCTCTGGTATCAAGTTTCAGTACGGGCATCTGGTAGAGCCTTTAAGGGAGACGTGAACTGGAGTTTGCGCCTCTTTTTTGTGGCAACGGACTCTGACAAGAAAACGCAAGGATGACGAACAGGAAAGGAAGAGGGTTATGAGAACAGAATTGAGAAAAACGGTGAAGATGATGATGGGGATGACGGCTCTGCTAGTGGCAGGATGTGGCGAGCGGTTACCTGACGAGATGTTGAATGACGTTTTCTGCGGCTTTTCAGGAACGAGAGATGCGGTAGATGGAGCTTCAATAACTTATATTGAGTCTCAAAATTTATCAACAACTCATGTTTTCAAAAATATATGCGTGTTTACCAGTTTATGTGTTTTACAAACGTATCGTCTCGAGAACAACAGAATTGTGGATTTCCGTTGTTTAAATTACCGTGATTTAAAGAATCATGCTATCTATCAGGACTATGTTATCGCATCTGAGACACTTAATCAACAACCTAATCTATTGCAACTAGAAAACGAACCTCTTCTATCTTTAGAAAATGGTCTAAATATTATTGTTGATATGTATTACCCGTCAAGATGGGACGAAAAGACGATAGCTCCACCTAATCGCATTTTATGGGATCGCTGGAGGGTACAAAAATGGGTTGGGACATCCGACGAAGTCCCTTCGGAAATAGAGATGTTCTTCAAAAACGCAATATTGGCTACATTATCACCTACCCAATCGTGTATTGAGGACTATGGAAAATTCGGCCGATCTACAGAACGGGCTGCCGCTGTCTTGCCTGACATAAGAAATTATCCTGCTTACTTAAGGGCTGTCCCGGTATTCACAGAAAAAGAAGTAGAGGCTGAAAGAGATACGCCTTTAGTTAACCTAGAACTAACACGACAAAATGTGCAATATGCAATTAAGTTTCCTTACATACTTTTCCCGATTCCGCCAGGGCGGTCACCTTTTCCGAGTATTCGGAACTATACCGCTGGTGACAAGTTTAAGGTCAACGTTGGTAATGAATGTTTCCTGATTGAAACGTTTACCAACGGGAACCTTATGGAAAACACACAGAAGTAAAAGGGCAATAAAAAAACCATGAAACTGCATCAAACATTATTAGCAATTTTTGCGTTATCCGCATCTGCCGTTTTTGGACGGGGTTCTTGGTTGTCATCAACGACAGTCAACGGGCGGACAAAACCTGTGTCCGCAGGATTAGGCGTTCTCGTACTGGAAGTTGCACCAGAAGGAGGAATGCCATCGCGGTCATCCCAACTCGTTGGAGGGAAGCGTTCTTTTGATTTAGTAGTGTCCCACTGGGATTATCCCGATGGGGACAATGACGGGAACAGCCAAGCGGAGAACCCTGCGGAGTGGAGCACACAGGACAAGATTGAGAAAGCCTTCCAATATGCAGCTGAAGGACTCTACGAGGCAACTGAAGGCATGCACCTGTTGCGGAATGTCCGTATTTTCAAGGGGGGGAAACGGGCGGACAATTGTGATATTAAATGGCTAGAAAAAATGCAAACCTATACGTCTGTGACACAAGGTACTGCTGGTGACCAGAGGGGGCAAATACTTATAGGTGATTGGGGACCCGATGGTTATCTGTTGGATGATGTCGAGGTTACAGGTTTTACATTTACACATGAGGGAGGTCATTTTCTTTTTGGGCTTGGAGAAGAGTATACTGCAGGAAAAGGCGTGTTGCCCGAGCGACTACGCGTCAAATATTCCGTCATGAACGACCAGCGCAAGGCGAAGAATGGAAATTATGAATGGCTGAACTTCTCCGTGAAATGGCGAGGGGGAGGGCCGGATAAAGGTTTCGGGGACTGGGAGAATACGGAAAAGACTCACCAGCATTGGGCGCACAAGGAAAGTTGCTGGCAGACATTGGTACGCAAGCCAGAGCGTGACTGGCAATCCCTCTGGTTCAATAGGCCGGATTCAAACGAGGCGATATGGTCAATCGGTATCCGCCCGTTTTATTCGGAACTAAAGTTAGTTGAGCCGAAAAAGGATGCCGTACCGACAATCCAACTTCCTGCCGAGAGAGAGATCGCGTTGTCTGCGCTGAACATCATCTGGGAGGTGGGGACGGTAATCATCTTAGCCGTTGACCGTTCCGGCTCGATGGATGGGATTCCGCTGGAGCGGGCGAAGGAGAGCGCGAAGGGGATTTTAGATTTGCTGGAGGACGGGACGGACGTGGGGGTGATCGCGTTCGACGACACAGTGACGACCGTCCAGGCCGTCACGACCATCCACACGAACGACATGAGCGTCCCGAACATCAAGATCGCCATTGACGGCATCACGGTGGGGGGTAGCACGGCGATCGGGGACGCGGCAAGGGTGGCGCTGAACACACTGCTGGACGTCGGGATCTCGAACCGCGCGGCGGTGGTGTACTTGCTGACGGACGGGGGGTCGAACGTGGGCGAGAACCCGGCCAACGTGATCCCGGATTACCAGCAGGCGCAGGTCGCGCTGGTGGGCTTCGGCTACGGGAACGCCGCGGATTACCACGTGGAGGAGATGGCGCGGGAGACGGGGGGG
>JGI24702J35022_10002726_pt1 | contig 10707 bp, 4 predicted proteins | sample TergutTh196P4_FD_35022 | JGI IMG/M metagenome (IMG submission 35022)
ATAGAAGCTTTGGAAAAGGTGGGCTTATCCAGAGATTACTTGAATAAAACCGTTTATGAGTGTTCGGGAGGGGAGCAACAAAGAATTGCCATTGCCAAAATCTTAATCAAGGATTGCCAGATCGTCTTTGCCGACGAGCCGACGGCTTCGCTGGACGATGAGAACAAGGACGTAGTCTTCAAACATTTAAGAGAGCTTAATTCCAAAGGTGTGACAATTGTTGTTGTGTCACACGACAGTGACGTCTGTATGCACTGCGACGAAGTGATCGAGATATAGGCTTGTAGCACATGCTTGTGGTCAAATTGTGTTAGTATTTATGCAAACAGCATAAACATTTGGCAGGATAATTTTGAAACCTAAAAGGGGGGGACAAATGAAACCAATCCTAAACCATTGTATATCCCTAACCAGCAACAGCTTAAAAGCTTACCGCTTGGTGCTGGTTTTGATGCTCATGCTATCCAGCGTAACTATCGCTAGCCCCGCATTTGCCGACCAGGCCAGCGAGGAAGCTACCGCAGAGGGTATAACCTGCATCGATGATGAAAGCGACATTTGGTGCTTTGGCGAGGACAGCGTAAAGGACAGCGAGCCGCCAAGCTCCGACGTCCCCATAGACCAATTTCACTTTGCAGGCGATGTAGGGGGAGAAGACCCTGTCTTTGCCGACCCGCCAATTATTCAGTCTATAGGTGGAGAAGACCCTGTCTTTGCCGATCCCACAATCAATCCGAGCATTAGCCTTTTGAGTGGCAGCCAAGAAATAATGCAGGGCGAATCCTTCACCTTGTTGATTGATGATTTAGACATGGAAGCCTGTATCCAGTTACCGGACGGTATTGCCTTCGATGGGGAGAACAGTTTCTATGATTTTGACGCCTTGAGCTGGCAAAGCATCTATTTTGAGGAACAAGCCCAAATCGTACACATCGTGCCAAACATGGGCTTATCCACATATGAAGTAAAACTCATTGCTGATAGTCTTGGCGAGTATAGAATAATACTATTAGAAGAATCTAGCAAAATACCACTATGCGAGCAGTTTTACTTTAGTGTTGTAGCAGCGGTAGTCGACGAAGAGCTTGGATCATCTATCGTTCCGTTAGCCGATCTCACCTTTACCTTCATAGCCTGGCAGGCTGGGGACGACCCCGTGAACCCCAGCAGCTACAGCCTGGTATTTAGCCTGCAGGAGCTCGATTATGGCGAACCGCTCGTCGATCCAGGCACTCCGGCTTCGCCGTCGGCAGACCTGGTTTTTGTCGGTTGGTATGCTAGTGGCGATACAGAGCCTTTCGAGATCGACTCGTTTCTCTACTACAGCATGACGCTCTACGCCCGGTATGACTATGACTGGACAGGCGTCCATCAAGCAGCCGATCTGTCGGAGTTAAAGCAGCTGCTCAACAATGCGCCGGCAGACACACCGGTGACCATAGAGTTGACCGCAGACATCACTTATACAAGCCCGGTCGATCTCATCACCATCGCTGCAGGCAAGGTCATCAGGCTGACCAGCGCCGATGATCCGGACAGCCCCTTTGCCATTGACGCCTCATCACTGACGCATGTCATCCAGGTAGATACCGGCGCCTACCTCACGCTCGAAGACATCACGATCAAAGGGGGCGACTTCCAGTACTTGAGCAGCAACCAGGGAGGCAGCGGCGTCAACGTCAACGGTACATTGATCATCAATTCCGGAACCGTCATAACCGAGAACTACAGCACAGGTTACGAACACAATGGCGGCGGCGTCGGGGTCGCAGAAAATGGCACCGTTGTCATGAACGATGGAGAGATCGTGGATAACCATGCCTATAATGGCGGCGGTGTCTGCACGCTGTACGATAGCTCTCAGTTCATCATGAACGGAGGTGAAATCACTAATAACACCGCCGAGTATTATGGTGGGGGTATTCATCAGCAATCTGGGACGGTATACATCAACGGGGGCACAATATCCAGTAACGAGAGCGAACAATGGGGTGGTGGCCTCTCATGCTACCGGCGCGCAGATTACCTCTTCATCACCGGGGGAACCTTCATGTATAATCATTCCGCGGTTGGAGGCGGGATTTACATTGAAGATTTCTACCCAGATCATATCGGTTCTCTAACAATTCGTAATATCACTCTTTTTTCCAATAGAGCAGGTTTGGGAGGTGGGGGTATAGACTGCGAAGCCTATCTTGAGATATATGATGCTTACTTTTACTATAATGAGGCCGGTTCTAGTGGCGGTGGTTTATTTACGGGTCCCGGCTTACATATGGAGCGTTGTGAGTTTTATGGAAACACTGCTGGTTTCGATGGCGGTGGCTTATCTTTCTGGGCACCTGAAGATGAACCAAGTGTCTGGGAACAGAACAGGATCATCGACTCCCAGTTTATAAGCAACCGGGTTACCTACTTATTCCCTGAATATGATCCTCCTTTACCTTCACGTAACGGTGGCGGTGCCATCTTTTTATGGGACTTTTTCCCAAAATTAACCCACGAATTGTTTTATTTCGACAATGTCGTCTTTAGTGGTAACAGTTCAACAGTGTTGCTCGATTGGACACTTTCCGATGAAATGCAAGCAATGCACGACTCCCATATCAATGATACAGACATCACCTATCCATTCCTACAAAGCTACAACAATGCTGATATTTATTACAGGCCTAATGTTGCGAGGATCGAATATATAAAGAATTATGGCGAGGATCAGAGGGTGTATTACGGCCCAATGACCAGCGGACAGGACTTTCCTACCCTCTATACGCAGGATGATATCGATAAGTTCAGATGGGATGGTGGAGAAGACCTGCCTTTGCTCTATTGGTCCTTAACACCTGACGGCAGCAGCGGCAGGTACGTGCCACCAGAGAAGTTCCCTGTTTTCCCAGACATGTGGCATCCAGAGATCATCCGTCTTTATGCGATATATGGATACGAGACCTTCAACATCACGTATAACCTGAACGCTTCTGATGCTGTCAATGCTCCTGGCAACCCCACCAGTTATACCCCTGGCGTCGATGACTTTCCCATCACAATAAACATCCCGACCAGGACAGGCTATAGGTTCGAGCGATGGTACGGCTATTACGTAGGATCAAGCACAACTATTAATGCTCGAAATCTAGAAATCCCAGATACCGCGACAGGCGACCTTTTACTATATGCTGAATGGAACTCCCTTAGATTTGATATTGATTATGAGTTGAACGGGGGCATCAATGCCCCAGGCAACCCGCAGCAATATACTATCGAGGATCTCCCGGTTGAAATCGCCAGCCCCACCAAGCCAGGCTTCGGGTTCCTGGGTTGGACAGTCGACTACCAAAATGACGATATCCTGGACATCAATGATCCTGTACTGGACTACCTGATACCCGAAGGTACCCTGTCGCATCTCAAGTTGACCGCAGTTTGGCTAGACCTGCAAGGCGTCGATCCGATCACCGGTCTAGCCAAGACAGCATCTGTAGACAGCTATCATCCCGGTGATGATGTCGACTATACGATCAGCTTCCAGCTGCCGGACAACTTGAGCACTTACGCCGGCTTGCGCATCAGAGACGCTTATCCTAGTAATGCCTTAGAGCTTAATGATTACACCTTTACCGTCGATAATGAGCCTTTATCTATACCTATTCTGCGCGAGCTAGGCTACAACTGCGTCGATTACCGTCTTTCAACAGCCGACTTAACCGGTCTGGAAGGCAAGCAGTTGACGCTTTCCTTAAGCTTTACGGTACGCCTGGGTTCCTTTGGAACCATCACCAACTATGCGAATGTCTACATCACCCCCACCGTGGGAGAGGAGTTCATGGCCGCATCGGAAAGCGTCTCGATCACCGAGCTGCCCTACACCCTCAGCTACAACGGCAACGGCAGCACCAGCGGCTCGGTGCCGGTCGACCCGCAAAGCCCCTACTTCTACGGGTCGGAGGCGACAGTGCTGGGTCCAGGCAACCTAGCACGGATCGGTTACACCTATCTCGGCTGGTCGCTTAACCAGCAGGCTTCCTACCCCGAATACCAGGCGGGCGATGAGATCACGGTCGATTCCGATGTGACGCTTTACGCAGTCTGGAAGGCAGATATCAAGGACTTCGCGAAGTCCGCCCTGCTGGACGCTTACATGCCGGGGCAGACAGTCCGGTACGAGATCAGCTTCGTCCTGCCCGACGACACCAGCCAGTACGGCTGGCTGATGATCGTGGACACCTTCCCCGATGATATCTTGGAATATGTGGATAATAGCGCGGCTTTGACCATTGGCGGCCAGCCGGCTCTGATCAGTGAGACCAATCTGAATCCGCCTACGGTCAGTTTCGTTATTGATCGCGACCAGCTAGTAGACAGCGGCGGCAAGCAGGTCAGCCTGACCATGGCCTTCCTGGTTTCAGCAGCAGCCGAAGATACCATCATTAACGATGCCGACGTCTTTATTGTCCCGTTGAACGGGCCTTTGCCAGACGAGCCAGACGAGAGCGACGACACTACCGTCGATCGTGTCGACAGGTTCCTGCTGACGGTCATCAACGGCAGCGGCTCGGGACGCTACGAAGCTGGGACCTCGGTTAATGTCGTCGCGGATCCCGCTCCTGCCGGCTATGTCTTTGACCGGTGGATAAGTGATAGCGGTGATGCACTAGACGACCCAACAGCCGAATCGTTTGTCTTCATCATGCCCGACCATGACGTGACCTTGCGAGCGACTTATGTCGCCGAGCAGGTGCCTGAGCTGCCTGTTGGGCCGGGCGGTACCAAGCCAAGCAAACCAACAGTCACTCCCAATACCGGAGACCCTGTAGGATTGGCAGGCTCGGTCTTATCCCCAGTATTGTTAGCTGCTGGATGCGTGGCTATTATTGAACGGTTGACGCATAGGAGGCGCAAGCGCATAGAAAGCTCGTAACGGCTGCTTCTTTAGCAAAAAACTCTATAGACATGGAGAGTTACTGACAAGCAGTGCTCTTTGCACCAGTCTAGTGATGAACTCGAGTAGTACATCTTGCTGCGAATGAAGATCAGGCTGTCTGTCAGGTTTTACCTTAATCAAGTTACCAATTCTTCAATTGTTATCTGGTCGTGCATTTAAGACATTTCCTCCTTGGAAAAAGGCTTCCTGGCGACTGATCAAACCCATAGACAATATGTAGCCGACCCAGAGGCGATTCTTTAGCAATCTCTATGTGGAGAAGCCCTTGGCCAGGGTTTCTCCACATGAGTTAAACTGTCTTTTTGAGTATGATAATCACATCAGCCATAGTTATGTAGCTGTCACTGTCCATATCGATCACCGCCAGCAGCTCGGGGCTTAAACTGATGTAGCCGATCGATACCTGTGCGCAGATGACAACCTCGTCCATAGTAACCAAGCCGTCGCCGTTTAAGTCACCAGAGCCCGGTATCAGCGGTGAACGCCCACCGCCCCAGTTGGCTGGGATGTATGCGATATCGGCAAAATGACTGTCAAAGGTCTCGCGCGGCGTGTTTGGCGTGGTGCAGTCTCCAATAATCGAAGCAGCACTGCGGTTTTGAAACGGTGCTTGATCCGAGAGCTGGAAGGCTTGATAGAAGGCATCTTCGCAAGCAGCTGGTATGCCTGCTGGGCAGCGCAACTCGTCATTTATCTGAAACTCCGGACTGCCAGCACCATTTAACAGGTGCCATGCAAAGCGAGCTCCAACCTGGGTAAGGCCCTGCGGGAGGTTGAAACCTGCAGGCAGTGCTGTGAGGCTGGTGCAGTTGGTAAACATATCGCATGCGAAGTTATGGCCTGCTACGGTAAGCTTAGATGGAAAGTTGAAACCTGCAGGCAACGTCGTGAGGCTGGTGCAGTTGGTAAACATTTGTGCTACAAAGAAGTTGCCCACTTCGGTAAGCTCTTGTGGCAAGTTGAAGCTGATAGGCAGCTGCGCAAGGCTTGGGCAATTGTTGAACAAGCAAAGAGCAAAATTATCCCCCACTGCGGTGAGGCCCTGCGGGAGGTTGAAGCCTGCAGGCAACGTCGTGAGGCTATCGCAGTTATCGAACATCCGATAAGCAAAATCAGCTCCAACCTGGGTAAGGCCCTGCGGAAAGCTGAAGCCTGTGGGCAGCGTCGTGAGGCTGGAGCAGACATAGAACAGATCCCCGGCAAATCTATCCCCCACTGCGGTGAGGTTTTGTGGGAGATTGAAGCCAGCAGGTAGCGTTGTGAGGCTTTTACAATAAAAGAACATAGAACTTGCAAATCTATCCCCCACTGCGGTGAGGTGCTGTGGGAAGTTGAAGCCTGCGGGCAGCGTCGTGAGGTTTTCGCAGTGAATAAACATTTCTATAGCGAAGCCATAACCTGCCTTTGTCAAGTTCTGTGGGAAGTTGAAACCAGCAGGCAGCTCAGTAAGACTGATACAGTTAGCAAACATCAAGCATGCGAAGCCATCTCCTACAGTGGTCAGGTTCTGAGGAAAACCGAAGCCTGTGTGCAGTGTAGTGAGACGATAACAGTTGGTGTACATTAAGCTGGCAAAATAAAAGCCGGCTGTCGTAACCTCCTCCCAACCTGCAAAAGCTGGCCCTTCAATGAGATTGGTACACTCATAAAACGTGTAGCCCCACTCGTATTCTGGTGCTGGTTCACTGCCTTCGATCTGGGCTGTGGTCCTAGTCATCTGAGGTGTAATGAAGCTGGGTGCGCCGATCAGCAAGTTCTTGTTGGATGTGCTGCTAGAGCCTTGACCAGTACCATAAAAGCCAAATGCTGCCATCCAAGCCTCAGTTGATCCATAGGGTTTGATAGTAATGCTATAGTCTCCGGGTAAAGCATAGACGTGTGGAATACCACCGTATGGAGAGCTGGTACCCGATCTATTTTCTATAACTCCATCTCCCCAGTCGATAAGCCAGTTGTAAGGCTTAACGCTGTTTATACCGTTAAGGCGGCTGCTTGTCGGTAATTGGAAGGTAGTATTGTAATCGGTGGTTCTGATTATGAGCTGAAAGGCCTGCTCTGGCTCTGAGCTTCCTATTGGCACTGCACTTGCTAGGTCTTGCTCATCAGCGGTTGCTGCTAGTATCGGCCCTGACCCCAGCAATGCCATCGCAATGGTTAGCGAGAGCAAGATTGCCAGTGTCATCCTTTTACTTTTCATGTTCCCTCCTCCTCATTTGGCGATCCCTCTCAGAGGGCTGCTATTCATATCGATTAGCTATCCCTCCTTTTCATGTGGAGAAACCCGCCTTTGGGCTTCTCCACATGCAACTAAACTGTCTTCTGTAACATTAAGATCACGTCGGTCAAGGTTATAGCTCCATCGAAGTCCATATCAATCACTGCAAGCTGCTCTGGCGTGAGCCCGACAGCTGCAACCGAGGCTTGCAAAGCCACTACCACTTCTTCCATCGTCACCACGCCGTCACCATTTAAGTCACCGGAGCCAGGTATCAGCTTCACTTGACCGCCACCTCCCCAGTTAACTGCGATGTAGTCGATGTCTGCAAAGTGCGAATCAAAGGTCTCACGCTGGTCGGCTGGCACCGGGCATTCTCCGATAATGGAGGCAGCGCTGCGGTTTTGCACAGGGGCTCTATCGGATAAATTGAAAGCTTGGTAAAAAGCGTCGGCAGTATCAGCCGGAATGCTTGCTGGGAAGCGAAACTCGTCGTTTATCTGAAAGACCGAGCTGCCTGCACCGTAAAACATCCGCCCTGCGAAGTAAAGACCTACCTCTGTGAGCCCTTGCGGAAGGTTGAAGCCTGCAGGTAGGTTGGTGAGGCTAAAGCACCAGAAGAACATTCCATATGCGAAGTCGTCACCTACTTCGGTAAGTCCTTGTGGCAGGTTGAAGCTAGCAGGTAGGTTAGTGAGGTGCTGGCAATCGTCGAGCATATGCGCTGCGAATCTATTACCTACTTCAGTAAGTCCTTGTGGCAGGTTAAAGCCTGCAGGCAGCAAAGTAAGGTTTTGGCAAGTGGAAAACATCCCGTTTGCGAAGCTGTCACCTACTTCGATAAGCCCTTGGGGTAGGTTGAATCCTGCAGGTAGGTTGGTGAGGCCTAAGCACCAGGATAACATCCCAGATGCGAAGCTATTACCTACTTTGGAAAGCCCTTGGGGTAGGTTGAATCCTGCAGGTAGGTTGGTGAGTCTTGAGCAGTTGTAGAGCATCCCGCTTGCAAAGTAATCGCCTACTTCGGTAAGCCCTTGGGGGAGGTTGAATCCTGCAGGTAGGTTGGTGAGGCTTAAGCACCAGTGGAACATCCCGCTTGCGAAGCTGTCACCTACTTCGATAAGCCCTTGGGGTAGGTTGAAGTCGTTAGGTAGGTAAGCGAGGTTTTGGCAACCGAAGAGCAGCCCTTTTGCGAAGCTGTCCCCTACAGTGCTGATGCTCTCCCAACCTGCAAAAACTGGTGCAGCAACTAGATTAGAACAATTGCTAAATGTGTATTCCCACTCGTTATTTGGAGCAGGTTCACTGCCTTCGATCTGCGCATTCGTCCGAGTCATCTGAGGCGTGATTTGGCTGGGTGCGCCAATCAGCAGGTTCTTGTTTGATTGGCTGTTTGAATCAGCACTTATATCATAGATGGAACCGAAGCCGAATGCTCCCAGCCAGGCTTCTAGCGAGCCGTTTGGTGTAATGGCGATGGTGTAAACTCCCGCTAGAGCATAAGTATGCGGAATACCACCGCCTAGCGAGCTGGTACCCGATCTGGTTTCTGTAGCCCCATCCCCCCAATCGATTGCCCAGTTGTAGGGTTTAGCATCATCTGTGCTGTTTAAAGAGCGGCTTGTCGGTATTTGAAAAGTAGTGTTGTTTTCGGTAGTTCGGATTGTAAGATAAAATGCTTGCTCCAACTCGTCGCTTACTCTGGGTAAAGCAGCTGCTGGCTCAAGCTGTTCATCGTTGGCAGCAAAAACGGGTACCGATCCCAACATCGCAGCTACCATCACTAGCGATAGAGCTATTGCTATTATTTTCATCCTTCTTGAAGTATTTCTCATCTTCCCTCCTCTGTCTTATGTGGAGAAGCCCGCCTCTGGGCTTCTTCACATACAACTAAACTGTCTCTTGTAACATTAAGATCACGTCGGTCAATGTTATAACTCCATCGAAGTCCATATCAATCACAGCGAGCTGCTCAGGTGTGAGCCCGACAGCTGCAACTGAGGCTTGCAAAGCCACTACCACTTCTTCCATCGTCACCATGCCGTCACCATTTAAGTCGCCAGAGCCAGGTATCAGCATCGTTAAGCCGCCGCCTCCCCAATTGACGGCGATGTAGTCGATGTCTACAAAGTGCGAATCGAAGGTCTCGCGCTGGTCGGCTGGCACCGGGCATTCTCCGATAATGGAGGCAGCGCCGCGGTTTTGCACAGGGGCTCGATCGGATAAATTGAAAGCTTGGTAAAAAGCGCCAGCAGTATCAGCCGGAATGCCTGCTGGGAAGCGAAACTCGTCATTTATCTGAAAGACCGAGCTGCCTGTACCGTAAAACATCCAGCTTGCGAAGTAGTTTCCTACTTTGGTAAGCCCTTGTGGGAGGTCGAATCCTGCAGATAGGTTAGTGAGTCTGAAGCAACTGTAAAACATCAACCTTGCGAAGCTATTACCTACTACATTTAATCCTTGGGGGAGGTTGAAGTCTGCAGGTAGATTGGACAGACTTGTGCAATAACCGAACAACGCGCATGCGAAGTTGTCGCCTACTTCGGTAAGCCCTTGGGGGAGGTTGAATCCTGCAGGTAGGTTGGTGAGGCTTTGGCAATAGTAGAACATCAAGTATGCGAAGCTGTCACCTACTTCGGTAAGCCCTTGGGGGAGGTTGAAGTCTGCAGGTAGGTTGGTGAGACTTGTGCAATTGAAGAACATCTGTCTTGCGAAGTTGTCACCTACAGAGCTGATGTTTTCCCAACCTGCAAAAACTGGTGCTACAACTAGATTAGAACAATAGCTAAATGTGTATTCCCACTCGTTATTTGGAACAGGTTCTCTGCCTTCGATCTGGGTATTCGTCTTAGTCATCTGAGGCGTGATTTGGCTAGGTGCGCCAATCAGCAGGTTCTTGTTTGATTGGTCGTTTGAATCATCGCTTACATCATAGACGACATAGAAGCCGAATGCTGCAAGCCAGGCTTCTATCGAGCCGTTTGGTGTAATGGTGATGGTGTAGTCGCCAGAAGCCGCATATGTATGCGAAATACCACCGCCTAGCGAGCTGGTACCCGATCTGGTTTCTGTAGCCCCATCCCCCCAATCGATTACCCAGTTGTAGGGTTTAGCATCATCTATGCTGTTTAGTGCACTGCTAGTCGGTACCAGAAAAGTAGTGTTGTTATCGGTAGTTCGGACTGTAAGATAAAAGGCTTGCTCCAATTCGTCGCTTACTCTGGGTAAAGCAGCTGCTGGCTCAAGCAGTTCATCGTTAGCAGCGAAAACGGGCACCGATCCCAACATCGCAGCAGCTATCACTAGCGATAGAACTATTGTTATTATTTTCATCCTTCTTGTATTGTTTCTCATCTTCCCTCCTTTTCATGTGGAGAAGCCCCTCCCGCTTCCCGTCTAACGTGTGCTTCTGTTGCTTCCGCCGCTCCCAGCTGCCTGCCCCTTGGGCAGGCGATTGTCGGATACGATACGCTTTTGACAACCAAAATGAGTCGTTTTAGCCGATTTTGGTTGTCAAAAGCGTATCGTATCCGCAAAACCGGCAGGTTCT
>JGI24702J35022_10002727_pt1 | contig 10707 bp, 7 predicted proteins | sample TergutTh196P4_FD_35022 | JGI IMG/M metagenome (IMG submission 35022)
TGTGAGAATATGTTTTCGGGATTATTCTTTTTCGGGAGCTTTATAAACACCTATTCCGTTGAGTACAGGACAAGCCAGCGATTCCTCGATGTTTACCCTCAATTTTTGCGTCTCTATCATCGGGAAACGCAAGATGCGTTTGTAACCAATGGTCGTTTGCCTGTCGACAAGCTGCCATTCGCTGCCGTCCCAGTATTCCACACTAAAGGCTTTCACTCTTTGGCCCAACGGAATATATTCCTGTAGCAGCAACCGGTTGAATGTTTGCTTTTCACCAAAATCAATTTCAATGGATGCCGAAAGTTGGTTGTCATCCGTAGTCCAATAGGTATCATAGTTTCTATCGGCAAGGTTTTTAGCTTTGTATTTCGATGAATTTCCCCGCGTGTGATTGGCTGTAAATTTGGCGTTCTTAGCGAGATCGACTGCAAAAGTTTCATCCAGCGCCCGGCGAAGTTCCATCAGCTTGGCTGAATCGTTGGGATGAATCAATCCGCGACGGTCGGGCGGAACATTCAGCAGTAAATTGCTGTTTCGTCCTACAGAAGTGTAATAGATGTCGAGCAGTTTTTCCAAGGATTTGACCTCATCATCAGTCTTTTCGCTGTAGAACCAGCCTGGACGAATGGAAACATCCGTCTCTGCCGGAACCCAGGCTTTCCCATCCTGTTCTCCTGTATTTAATATTTGGGTAGAAGGCGCTTCCCTGCCGGGTGCAAAGCCTTCAATATTCATTGTTGACCAGTTGGTTTCACCGGCAACACCGGCTTCATTGCCCATCCACCGGCAACCGGGGCCAACATCGCTGAATATAATGGCATGGGGTTGATGCCGGAACACCGTTTCATTAAATAAGTTCCAGTCATAAACCTGTAATTTCCCGTCCGGACCTTCTCCGTTCGCTCCGTCAAACCATTGTTCAAACACATGTCCGTAGCCGGATAAAACTTCATCTAAGGTATTGGAAAACACTTGATTGTATTCCGGTGTGCCATACGCCGGATGATTTTGATCCCAAGGCGAAAGGTAAACGCCGAATTTGAGTCCGTATTCCCTGCAAGCATCCGACAACTCTTTCAATACATCACCTTTGCCGTCTTTCCACAGACTTTCCCTGACGGTATGCGTACTGTATTTGCTTGGCCACAAACAAAAACCATCGTGATGTTTGGCGGTAATGATAATGCCTTTCATTCCGGCAGCTTTCGCCATTGCCGCCCATTGCCGGCAATCAAGATGAGTAGGGTTAAAAACCTGGGGGTTCTCTTTACCGTCACCCCACTCCACATCCGTGAAGGTATTGGGGCCGAAATGAATAAACATATAATACTCCATTTTCTGCCATTCCATCTGGTATGGATTGGGAACAGCTCCGTAAGGAGCGGGAGGCTCAGGAGCCGAACAGCCTGTACAGGCAAGTAATGCCGGCATAGCCATCCATGCAATTTTGTGAATCAACCGAAAATTCATAGTGATAAATATTTGAGATTTGAAAATACAAATGTACTGTTTTTTTGCAAATAACCCCCAATCGCTGTGCTTCATTGGGGGTTACTCATATTCAACCGAAAGTAAACTCAGGCTTATACTTACGGTAGCGGAGCNTTAAGNTGCGTAGGCAAAAAGTATTCTTCACTGATTTTGTTTGCCGGCACCCAGAAAACAGGTTTTCCCCACAAGTCGTCAGCTGCTACTTTTGCATATTCTTCAGCATTATTTGTCCGTTCCGACGCCGGTAATCTAAAGCGTTCCACCATCATGGTTTGGTTAACTAACATGGTGCTTGTACCGGTATTAGTAATCGGCTCCAAACGCGGATGGCGTGTCCGGCGTAATTCGATAAAACATTCAAAAGCTTCAAATATGTTCAGGTGAATGTATTTCTGCTGCATCAAAATTTCCATTTTGCCGTCTTCTCCTGCTGCGGCATCAAATTCTTGCTGTATCGTTGAAGCATAATTTCCGATCAGGGAAGCAGAAGGTTTATCGGGTGTCAGCACTTGCCTTGTAACATTCGACATAGGCGTATTTTCCATGGTACGCGGCGCTGCATTCATCATATACCAGAAATCGGTAGAATGAACTACGGCGTCATTGATATGCTGTCCGGCCGCTTTTCCGGTATTGGCCAATTCTTTTAGGGCAACTTCAGCGAGTAACAAATCTATCTCACCACGTGAAAAGAGATACATTGGACTTTCTGCAAATACATAGGTAATCGGATTGTAATACGACCATCGGCATGCTTGAATAAAATCGTCCATTGACATGGTCGGCCGGATGGCATTCACCTGAGCGTTTATTTGCGGGAAAACATTCCGCCGGCAACTATCCACCGGCAAAGCCACATCAACCGGAAGTCCCCTTAAATACTTGTTCCGGTCATAGTTTCCCGAAACGCCGTAATATTCAACACTGTCCGTTTTTCCTGCTAAATAATCATTCGGGTCCATATAACCGATTGCCAACACCGGTAAACGCGGGTCGTCAATTTCCGGTTCATAGATGTCTTTACCCCGGTTTAGACGCAACATAATAACATCAGGAATACACAACTGATAGTATTGCTCATAGAAACCCCGTTGTCTGATACCCTGGTGAGTTCCGTCTAACGACATATTATGTATTTTCGTAGCAGTAGCGGTATAATCTTCCAAAGGAAGATTATTAATAGCGGCAGCCAATATGGGTTTCACATAATCGCCGGCAACACCGGAGATGCGAACGCAGGATTTCAGTATTTGGGCATTAATGAATTTTACCCATTTATTTGCATCACCTTTGAAAAATATATCCTGTTTTTCAAAGGTGTTTTTTCCCAAAGCCGACATCTTTTCGTAAATACCGGGCAGTTCGCTTGCTATCGCCTGATATTCTTCTATGACGGATTTATAAATCTCCATCGGATCGTCATAAGGTGTGAAAAATACGCCTTCACTACCCCTGAATGAACTAAAATAAGGGATGCTGTTGAACAAATCAACCGTTCGCAAGGCAATAATATTTTTCAGGATGGTAGCTAATTTATAATAAATTACGGAATTATCATAATCATCACCGGTCATAGCCACAACTTCATCACGTATCAAACTGTAATTGTTATGATTGGTATAAAAATAGTTGAACTGGCTGGAAAGTTCGCTATTGGCTATAAAATTTTCAACATTGCCGTAACCATCGTCTGCCCAAAAATTACAATAATCCACTGAATAGGGAACATAGAAACAGAGCTGCGAAACAGTGAAAAGATTTTGATCCCAGTTGGCCAAATGCCAGTACCATTCACCATAATCTTTTAACCAAAAACGACAGTCTTGCAAAGGAACAAATAATCCGGAAACAATTTGCTCCGGTCTGGGTTGGTACACATTCGGATTATTCCAGTCTCTATCCAATTGCTCGTTACATGACGGCATCAGGAACAGAATTATCATCAATATATATAAAAACTTTTTCATATTATTCATTTTAAATAATTAAACAATTAGAAACTAACATTTACTCTTATACCATAAGAACGAGTCGCAGGGTAGGTTGAATTTTCTCTCCAACTGTCGTTTCCGGTACCAAGCATAGCTTCGGCGTCAATATTTTTTACATTTTTGTAAAGATAGAAAAGATTTCTTGCGGTCAGTCCAATCGACAGTTTCTGCAATCCAAACTTTTTTGAAGTAGCAGCAGGAAATATGTATGTTAATGCCATGTCTCTTAATTTAATATAGCTGTTATCTTGAACCAGATCCGGTTGCCAAAAATTACCCATGTCATTAATAAAGGTCCTGTAATAATCCGGAGCAGAAATAATAATATCGTTTGGCTGTCCATCAGCTTTTACACCCGGAAGAATCAGTCCGTCATGACGTTCCCGGGAAGTACCGTCCGTGAGCGTTTCCGTCCATTTTAAGCCATCATGTTCGGCATTCCGGTAAGGTAAAGTTTCTTCTACTAAACCACTTCCTCTCAGGTAATAATTAGAGACAGAAAGGATTTTACCACCGAACTGGTAATTCAGCCCAACCATTAAATTCAGCATACCCCATTTTCCCTTAAAATAAAAATTGTTCGTATAGCCTCCATAAAGATCCACATTGGTGCTTCCGATATTAATTTCATCCTCAGGGTCGGTTGACCTGTAATAAAATCCGTTGTCATTTACTAACTTATTTCCATCTTTATCGCGGGCATAATCCTGTATAAACAGCGATTTGGCACGTTCTCCTTCCGCATCTCTGCGATAAAGATAACCTACCGACTCCTGCTTTTGAGTAATACCCGGATATAATTTAATGATCTTATCCCATTGCCTGGCGCCGGTCCAAGTCATCGCCCATTCAAAAGCTTTTGCGTCAATCACCTTCCCATTGATAAATAATTCAAATCCCTGGTTGTTTATTTCACCGGCATTGATCCGGATAGCAGTAGCGCCTGTGGTTGCCGAAAGCGGAACAGACATAATCTGGTTATACCAGGTGGCATTGTAATAGTTCGGATTAAATTCCAAACGGTTGTTAAACATACGAAGGCTTAATCCCAGTTCAAATTCGCGTCTTCTTTCCGGTTTCAGGTCTCCTGAAAATAAATCCGAGGGTCCGGAAACCCTGTTGATAGTGGTATTGGGCGGATCCAAAGTACCTAAGTTATATGTCCGCAATGCATAATAACGTGATGCGGGACGACCGATGTCTGACAACGACATATAAAATTTTCCGTAATTAATTGCCGGGATATTGAATGTTTCCGTAAAGTTCCAGGTGAAGGATGCGCCTGGGTAGAAATAAGAGCGATTTTGCTTCGGAAGCGTAGATGCCCAGTCATTACGAGCCTGAAATTCAAAAATGTATTCCATACCCCACCGGACTTCCGTCTGTCCGAATACACTGTACAACGATTCATTTTCCTGCCCATATCCGGACACGTATGAGTCGTAAGATGTAGGCCATGTATCGCTATTCGATAGCGACCAAAAACCGGGAAATTTACTGTTTCCTCTTGTACCTACATTGACATTTGTATACGAGGTTCCCTGGTAAGCCGGTCCTGCAAAAGCGATAATATTTAACTTGTTGTCCATGAAAAATTTATCAAATTGGAGAAAAGCCTCAAAATTCTTATTCACATTTCTTTCTCGACGAAAAGAAAAACCTCCGCCCTGATAAGAACCGGTGGTTTCATCCTGCCGGAACGGCATCCTTTGACTAATATAATCAATATCCACATAATTCAAACCTCCTTGCAATCTCAATTTCAGGAAAGGTAAAAAAGTTAAAGTAGCATTGGCATGAGTAGTCGATTGAAAAGTCTTGTCGATGTTACGAAAGTCGGACATACTATACAAGAAATTGAAAAAACCATCGTTTATACCATTCGGATCAAGGAACGCAGCAGGCCAACCCCAACCATCGCCTTCGAGGTTTCCCAGTGTGCTGAGACTGCGTAACCATCCGTTTTCATCTTTGTAGGAGTTCATTGCCGTTTTCATATCATAATCCCGGTTGAATGTTCCCCAAGCAACCAAGTGTTGATTATTCGGATAACGGTTTTGATTATTGTTTTCAGTGAAATTTTGGATAAACTCAAACCGGGCAAATTTCGACACTTCAACCTGTCCGTTATAACTCAATGTGTTTCTTATTTGACTTTGATTGGGTGTTATACCTGTATAATCGTATCTGGATAAAGACAAACGCATATTTGCTTTTTCGTTACCGCCACTGATGGCTGCGGTCACATTGTAAGCGCTTCCGGTATCGAATAAATCTAAGTAATTGTTTTTATAGGGTTCATACTTACGTGTAGAACCATCAAAGAACTTGATAGGGGAACCGTCGAATTTCGGGCCGAAATTATACCGGCTGCTGACCGTTCTGCGCATCCCCGTTTCCGGATCGGTACTCAAGGAGTATTCATTATCCCCGGATCCGAATTCGTTTTGAAATTTAATTAACGAATAAGGCTGGTGGATTTCCTGGTTGTAGGTGATTTCAACACCCAAGCCTCTGGTTCCGGCTCCGCTTTTCGTAGTGATTAAAACCACTCCGTTAGCGCCTGCGCTACCATATAAAACGGCAGCTTTGGCCGATTTCAATATTTCCATCGAAGCTATATCTTCGACATTGATATTGTTTATTGCGGAACCATAATCAAANGAATTCAAAGGATTATAATCTCTTGAAGCCATACTCGATTCTGTGTCGTAAATCGGCACGCCGTCAACAACAAACAAGGGGCGCGTTTTTGAAGAGGTTTCCAAACCTTGTGCGCCTCGAATGTTGATTTTCATACCGCCCATCGGACCGGCAGCCGTAGCCTGGACACTAACGCCTGCAGCTTTTCCGTAAAGGGAAGCCAAGGGATTTGACGTAACACCTGCCTTTACCATATCATCCCCTCGAATGGTGCTGACGGCATAACCCAATGCACGCGTATCGCGTTTAATGCCCAATGCGGTAACNACCGCTTCTTCAAGCAATACGCCACTGGGCTCCATCATTACATCAATCGTTGTCCTGTTTCCTACCGTAACCTCTTTTTCCGTATATCCTAAATACGAAAATACGAGAACATCCGTAGATCTAACATTCAATTGAAACGCGCCATTCTGATCGGTAATAACTCCTTGAGTTGTACCTTTCACCGACACGCTTGCCCCAATCAGTGGTTCATTGGTTTCTGCATCAACAACCACTCCTTTTATATTCGTTTGACCATATAGGACAAACGAAAATAAAACCATTACTAAACAAAAAAATAATTTTTTCATAATAAATAATAAAATTTACGTTTATGTTTTCATAGCATTTTAAGCTTTGCGCTTAAAACTTACATTAGTATTACCCTGCATTACTGATAGGTAATAGGAACTCAAATTTTTATTTGTTTTTGCATGTTTTGCTTTCATTATTTCAATAAAAACAGAATAAACAACACGAATGTAAGTATAAATATTCATTTTAACAAGATTTATAGAACTTTTTATCATGTTAACATATTTATTTTTAAAAATATTTTTACTAACTAATGACACGAAAGCAAGAGATTAAAAAATTCCCGTCAAATTTTTCACAAAAATCTATTTGAAACAGATTTATTATTGAAAAGATTAAGATTTTAGAAAATTTTGAAAAAATAAACAAGGAAAATTATCCGGAATATGGTTATCTTAGAACCTCAAATTTGGCGAATTTCAACAACATTTGTTTCTTGCCAAAACTGTCAAACTCAACGGTTGCCTTGGCATTGTCCTTTTCGCCGGTCAATTCCTTAATGATACCTTTTCCGAAGCGCTCATGAAAAACGATGTTGCCAACGGACAGATTGCCAATATGTTGATAAGTGGCCGGAGTGGATTTTTCCTCAAACTTCGGCCTCGAATCTAACCGGACAAAAGCCAAATCTCCGGGCAAACGCAAATAATTGCTGTCAATGTTTTTGATGAACCGGCTGGCCGTACAATTGATAGGTCGGCCGTGGTGGAAACGGTTTTTGGCATAAGTCAGAACAACGTTTTCTTTCGCACGGGTAATGGCCACGTAAAACAACCGCCGCTCTTCTTCAACTTCTTTGGGGTTGTTTTTGCTTCGTTCGGTAGGAAACAGGTCTTCTTCCAATCCGACCACGAATACATTCTTAAATTCCAATCCTTTAGCAGAATGGATCGTCATCATAGTCACGCGGTTGGCCTGCTCGTCTTTGTCCGTATCTTGATCGGTCAGCAGGGAAATTTCCGCCAAAAAATCACCTAACCTAAAATCCGGGCGTCCTTCTTCCAACCGCGCAGTGGCAAACGTGTACAAACTGTTTCCTAATTCTTCAATGTTTTGAACGCGACTCAATCCTTCCGGCGTTTTGTCGTTGTAAAGGTCATTGAACAAACCGGTTTTGCGGATAATTTCCAGACCCAGTTCATGGGCATTCTGAGTTAAATTGCCGGTAATAAATTGTTCGATTAACAGTCTGAAATTGTGCAATTTACCGGCAGTACCCGCATTTACATTCAATTGATAATCCATGGGGTGGGAGAGGACTGTCCAAAGACTTACCTCATGTAAATTGGCTGTAGAAATGATTTTACCGACGGTCGTATTGCCGATTCCACGTGCCGGATAGTTGATGATTCGCTTGAAAGCCTCTTCATCACTGGGATTGACGACAAGTCGCATGTAAGCGATCACGTCTTTTACTTCTTTTCGTTGATAAAACGACAAACCTCCGTAAATCCGGTAAGGAATATTGATTTTTCGCAAAGCCTCTTCAAAAATCCGGCTTTGGGCATTGGTGCGGTATAGAATGGCAAAATCCTGATAATCATACTGTTGAAACATCCGCATCTCGGTGATTCGGCTTGCTACGTTATATCCTTCTTCGTAGTCGGAATAAGCGCTGATTACCCGGATTTTTTCTCCGGTTTCATTCTCGGAAAAAACCGTTTTCGGAATTTGTTCTTTATTGTTTTTAATCAATGAATTAGCAGCATCTACAATAATTTTTGTCGAACGATAATTCTGTTCCAATTTGAAAAGTTTGCTTTCAGGATAAGTTTTCTGAAAATTCAAAATATTCCCGATGTTTGCTCCCCTGAACGAATAAATGCTCTGTGCGTCGTCACCGACTACGCAAACGCGATGGTGTTCGGCAGCTAATTGTCCGACAATTTCGTGCTGAACCGAATTGGTATCTTGATATTCATCAACCAGAATGAACCGGAATTGATTCCGGTAACGGTCTAATATATCGGGATTTTTCTTAAAAAACAAATAAGTATGCAGTAACAAATCATCGAAATCGAGAGCGCCTGAAGCGCGGCAACGATTCCAATAGGTAGTGTAAATCTCAGACATTCTGTCACGGTTGCAAAACCGGTCATTGGCAATTAGTTCCACGTCTTTGGCGTAAATCTCAGGCGTAATTAAAGCGTTTTTCATTTGAGAAATCCGGGATTGTACCGATGAAGGTTTATAAACCTTATCGTCCAGTTCTTTTTCCTTGATTACCGCTTTGATAAGGTTCTGAGAATCTTGCGCATCATAAATGGTGAAATCGGAACGGTAACCGAATTTGTCGGCTTCCCTTCTCAAAATCCTCGAAAAAATAGAGTGGAAAGTTCCCATCCATAAATGACGGGTAGTGTTTTCGTCAACGATAGCGGTGATGCGGGATTTCATTTCCCGGGCGGCTTTATTGGTAAAAGTCAGCGCAAGAATGTTGTACGGCGATATTCCCTCTTTCAGTAAATAAGCGATTTTGTAAGTCAACACGCGGGTTTTTCCCGAACCGGCTCCGGCAATGACCAAGCTGGGGCCTTCGTTGTAGAGGACGGCTTCACGTTGATTATCGTTTAACTGTTCGAGAAAATCCATTTATTTCACTTCTGCAATCACTTCGATTTCGACTAAGGCATTTTTCGGCAAAGTTTTTACCACAACTGCCGAACGTGCCGGATAAGGTTCTTTGAAATATTGGGTATACACCGCATTCATTGCGGCAAAATCCGCCATATCGGCAAGAAAAACCGTTGTTTTGACAACTTGTTCAAAATCCAAACCGGCTTCGGCCAAAACAGCCCGGATGTTTTTAAATACTTGTTCAGCCTGTTCGGAAACGGCTCCTTCGACAAATTCTCCTGTTTGGGGATTAACTCCCAACTGGCCGGATAAAAAAACAAAGCCTCCTGCTTTAACTGCTTGGGAATAAGGGCCGATAGCGGCCGGAGCATTCTTTGATGTTATGGATTGTTTCATGATGAATTGCGTTAATTAAACGGCAAAGGTACGAATTTTTTTGTTTGAAACGAGAGAAAATTTATTAGCCTTATTAATGCTATTTTTGGGGAGATAATTTTGGATTTTTCTTTTTCAGGTTTGATTGTCATTGCGAACCGATTGCGGTGAAGCAATCCGGAAAAAAGAGGTATTCGAAGTCTTTTATTACTTTGAATACCTTTTATTTGCAATTATAAGGGTAGAACAGTTGATTTTACTGAGATAAAAGCACAGTAAAAGAAGGTTGTCTGAAAAGCAGCCTCTTAATTTAAGGAAATTAGGGACAATTAGATCAATGAATCAAACAATATAGGTTAACATACGGTGATACGCTAGATGCGGTCTCTTTAGATACTAAGACCCCGCCGGCAGTAACACGGGCGCCGTATGCGCTCACGGCGGCTGAAACTGTGCAGAAGCACGTTTCTATGCTCGCGGAAGCCGGCGCGCCAAAAGTGGAGAAGGGAATAGTTCTCGAACCGCCCGCGGCTAACGCCCCAGCTTCGGTGCACTGGCGCGTCGTAGTCCACAATCGAGTACCCATTAACCCGACCCATTTAGTATTATCCCAATAATAAATACCAATACCACTCAATCCGTTAGATGTGGATGTATTTGTGTTGTACACAAGCATCCCATCAACAGTGGGGGTTCCCGGCAATGCAATAGTAGCATCAGTTAAACTTACTCTCGGTAGAGCTAATCCTTTTGTTCCGGTGTTTGTATCATCCTCATTCAAATCCAATATGGCAGCTTCATTCGGCTCTCCATCACCTCCAATCCTCACTTGTGCACTTACACTCGCTGCTCCCAAAACCACAAAGAACAGCATCAAAAAAAATACTTTCTTCATATTTTTCTTCACTTTTTTTAACAAATCGAATTAACATTTGTTCACATTCAGTCAAAACAGTTAATCGTCTCAATTACAAACATATAGCTCAATCAC
>JGI24702J35022_10002728_pt1 | contig 10706 bp, 10 predicted proteins | sample TergutTh196P4_FD_35022 | JGI IMG/M metagenome (IMG submission 35022)
CTTGCACAGAAATTAGACGATGACGAATATCTTGACGTTGAAATTGTTCAATGGAAAGAAGTGTTTCTTGGCATGGGGAAGCCTCCCTTTGTTCATGCCATNATGGCCGCCGCTATGGCGCTGTATTTGAAAGAGAGGGAGTAGGGAGCNAGAGTTGGGGAATAGGGAGTGGGGAAATTTTTTCCTCACTCCATANTCCCTANAAATTTTTATGGAAGAGACGGATAAGCTTTTCCGGCNTCCCACATACCCTGCCTGCTTTCTCCCCTGATGCTGGGAATATCCAAAACCATATTCGGNTTGATNANATCAGGATTATTAGGATCCGGCATTTTGGATTTGTTTGCATCATAAAGCATTTTCCATTTCCAGGGATCGTTATAAACCCAGGGGTAACCTGCAATATTCCAGAAGCAGTCTTTGGAGACGCTCCACGGCCGCACCGTGTATTGCGAAGGAAGAAGGGTTGGGCCTTCTGCTGTTCTTTCTGCTGTTCTTTCTGTGCCCTGTTCATTGTCGATATATGCAAGTGCAACAAGNACCCTNTTGGCTGCGGCAATTGCCGGATCCCAGCTTTCGGCAGCCCTTAAGCTGCGGGCTTCATCAAACGCTGTCTGCGCCCTGCCATATTCCGCAGGGAACCTGGAAGCAGCGTTAATTGAAGCGGCATAATCCAGCCGTCTTCGGGCAGCCGCAATGGCGTCATCAGTTTCTTTTATTTTTAGCTGCAAACGCACATATTCATCGGAAAGCTGGGCATAACGTATTGCTTCCTCGGAATACCGTGTTGAAGTATCATAGTCCCCTTCTTCATAGGAAAGCTGGGCAAGGTTTGTAAGCCGCACGCTTTCGATAAAATACCTGTTGTTCCTGATGTTTCTGGGAACTTCCGAATCATCTACGGCGCCAAAAACCGCCTGGGCTCCAAACACCAGTAAAATAAATACGGATAAAATAACCAGATTCCGTTTCATTAATTACCTCCTTCCAGAATTACTTCCGCATTTCTGGCTGTCTCATCGCTTTCTGCCATTTTTTGATTTGCCAGTTCCAGGGCTCTTTCGGCATCGATCCGTTTAATTCTGGCAACTCTGGCTGCTTCGGTAAACATTGGCTCGCATTCCAAATAAAGCANGGCNGCGTCTTCGAACCTTTTCGCCTGGAAAGCAGTGGCAGCACGGGTATAAATTGCCTGGGCTGCATTAAAATCCTCGCGAATGGCAACATTGGCNTTTTCGTCAAGGGCTTTCTGCCTTTCTGTAGACGCATCGGCGCCTTTTTCCGCAGCAAAATTTTCCCATGCTGTATTCAGGGCAAGGGTATATCTGAACAGGGCTGTTTCGGTTTTATCAATGGCAGAGGCAATATTCCCCCTGGAATAATCATCCGCTGCCTCCTGTAAAGTTTCATCGGCAAGATCAACATTCAAAGGATCGTATACCTCAAATCCCCTGCCAAATATATTTTCCCTTACATCATATGCACTAAGCCCGGTTCTTAATGCAGTGTATCTTCCCTCGATATTGGCTCCGGTACTCCAGGCCCCGTCATAGTCTTTTGCAAAATATTTATCTATGCCTTCCAGGGCTAAATCGTCGGCTTCGGCCAGCAGATCCGGGATCAGTTCTTCGGCACCGAGCCTGAGGGCCTCCTCACGGATGTTATAGATATCAATTCCGTATTTTTGCAGGGAATACTTGTCGTAAGCCTCCAGGGCAGCATCTTTGGCGCCATAATAATCTTTCGCCAGATACTTTTCGTAAGCATCGGCGACTGTATTGTCAGCATCCAATAATTCATCGGGAATTAGGGAATTGGCNCCGGCGGAAATNGCAGCATCTCTTGCATTGTTTAATTCTGTAGTTGCATAGTCCAGCGCTGCTGCATATGTCTTGTCGATCATGGCCTCATAAGCGGCGGCAGCTTGTTCATACCGAAGCCTGGAAGCTTCTACACTTTGTGAGGTTGAAGCATCTCTACTCTGTACGGCATTGTCATATAGAGTTTCGGCGGACTGCCAGTCTTCCGGGAAAAAGGAAGGCCCTTCAAAATCCATTACCAGCTTCCTGGCCGCTGCAGCCCTGTTGGCTGCCCTGCTTAAGGCATTCAGGGAAACGTTATCCGGAGAGTTTGAATCTGTTGCCGGAGTAGATGGTTGCGTCTCAACCGGCGCAGGCGTCGGCTGGGGCTCGGGTTGGCTTTTACAGGAAATTGCCGTTAATAAAACTGCAAAGCCCAATAAACCCAATAATACATACTTACCTTTCATAGGCTGCTCCTTGGTATATATGATAATAATGAAAATTTCATGCTGAATTTATATATATATTAAGTATAATAGAATTATCGCAAGGACGCAATAGCTTTTTGCGTCATAGCATCGCAGCATTCATTATATTCATTGCCTGCATGGCCTTTTACCCAAACCCAGCGGATGGGGAGAACGCCGGCAAGCGAATCAAGGCGCTGCCAGAGTTCCCTGTTTTTGACAGGATCTTTACCCTTGGTTTTCCATCCCCTTTTAATCCAGTCTTTTATCCAGATAGTTATCCCCTTTTGGACATACTGGGAATCGGTATAAACAATAATTTTATCGCCGGCCTGGGAAATTCCAGGCAAAACTTCCAATGCTGAAATTACAGCCAGTAATTCCATCCGGTTATTGGTTGTAGATGGCTCCGCCCCCCATTCTTCGGCAATTTTTTCCAAATTTTGCTTGCCACTCCCTACTCCCCATTCCCCATTCCCTACTCCCTTCTCCCTAATTATCACATAAGCCCAGCCGCCCGGCCCGGGGTTTCCCGAGCAGCCGCCATCGGTATAAATGTGAATCAATACTTTTGCACCGTTTCCCATTTGCCCGAAGCAGCGGCTGCAAAAACTGCGTCAATAGCCGCCATATTTGCAATAGCATCAGAAATTGGGGTTGGGACTTCAGAATTATTAATAATTGCCTGGGCAAATGAGTCAAATTCAAGGAGATATTGATCGGTTATCTCTGTTTCTACCAACCTTTCTTTTATGCTTGTGTTTATAGTTAGATTTCCCGGAACATCGGCAAACATATTAAAGGGCACTTCCACCGAAAGGGAACCACTGGTTCCATAAGCGCTGACCCGCTGGGACGGGAACATCTGGGTAGAAACAGTAAAAATTGACGCCCTGCCCTCTCCGTAATCAAGAATGGCTGAAGTTAAAATATCTGTTTCAAAAACCGGATCTTTTTCCAGCATAGCGGCGGCTCTTATCGGCTCCCCGCCCATGAGCAGGCGGGAAGATGAAATCATATAACAGCCGATGTCGAGAAGGGCGCCCCCGCCAAAATCCGGCTTATTCCTGATATTNGCTTCGTTTTTATTATCGTAGGAGAANATTCCCGATGTAGAAAGCACTTTTCCGAGCTCNCCTGCCTTTACAACTTCCGCCGCACGAACCCATTGGGGGTGGAAACGGTACATAAATGCTTCCATAAGGGGGATTTTCTTNTTTTTACAGTATTCAGCAGCCTTTGCAGCTTCCTTTGCATTTAAACAAAGAGGCTTTTCACAGAGAACCGGCTTTCCTGCATCTGCCGATTTAATAATATAATCATAGTGAAGGTGATTTGGCAGGGGAATATACACAAAATCCACTTTTGGATCCGCCAATAATTCTTCATAACTGCCATAATAGGCTGAAAAATCCCATTTCTCGGCGAATTTTTTGGCTTTTTCCATGCTGCGGGATGCAATTGCATAAGGTTCTATCAATAAGGAAGATTTAAGGGCAGTAGCAATCCTAAGGGCATAATGGCCGGAACAACCCAACACACCCAACCGTAATTTATCCATAATATACTCCTTTTAGCGCAATTTTTGCCAGCAGAATTTTAGAAATGGCGCCAATTCCAGAATATTGTATAAGACTCTGGATATCAAGATATATTTTCTCNGCGGATAAAATAANGCATCTTATTGACTTTAATGGCTTATTTTTGCTATATTAAAGTCGATTACCTCTGATAATGGTAATCTTTCCAAACATCATTTTAAATTTCGGGACGCTTTTTTGAGTTCCGGTAATAGAGAGGAGAAGAAGAAATGGCTAAACAACTTGTATTCAACGAAGAAGCACGCAGAAAGCTGCTGGCCGGAGTTGAGCAAATTTCCCGGGCAGTAAAAGTAACCCTGGGGCCCAAGGGCCGGAATGTTCTTTTGGACAAAAAATTCGGCGCCCCCACAGTAACAAAAGACGGCGTTTCGGTAGCAAAAGAGATAGAACTGGCTGACCCCTATGAAAACATGGGTGCCCAGCTTCTTAAAGAAGTAGCCACCAAGACAAACGATGTCGCAGGAGACGGCACCACCACCGCTACGGTTCTGGCATATTCAATGGTAAAAGAAGGCCTTAAAGCTGTCGCTGCAGGCATTACCCCCCTGGAACTCAAACGCGGCATTGATAAGGCAGTAGGGCTTTCAGTTGAAGAAATTAAAAAGAATTCCAAGAAAATCAACGATAAGGAAGAAATTTCCCACGTTGCATCAGTTTCGGCCAATAATGATACCGAGATAGGAAACACCATAGCAGATGCCATGGAGAAAGTTGGAAAAGACGGGGTAATTACCGTAGAAGAATCCAAGACCATGGATACATCGATAGAATTTGTNGAAGGCATGCAATTCGACCGCGGTTATATTTCCGCCTATTTCGTGACAGACCGCGATACCATGACCAGNGTATACGAAGACGTATATATCCTTATCCACGACAAGAAAATNTCCGGCATGAAAGACCTGCTTCCCCTTTTGGAAAAAGTTGCCCAAAGCGGCAAACCCTTCCTTATTATTGCCGAAGATGTTGACGGCGAAGCCCTTTCTACCCTTGTTGTAAACAGCCTCCGCGGAACCCTCCGCGCCTGTGCTGTAAAAGCCCCCGGTTTCGGCGACCGCCGCAAGGCCATGCTGGAAGACATAGCCATCCTTACTGGCGGCGAAGTTATTTCCGAGGAATTGGGCTTAAAGCTTGAAAACACAGATATTTCCCAGCTCGGCAAGGCAAAAACCATAAAAATCGACAAAGACAATACCACCATCATCAACGGCGCCGGCAAACAAAAGGAGATTCAGGACAGGATCGCCCAAATAAAGGCCCAGATTGAAGAAACCACAAGCGACTACGACAAGGAAAAACTTCACGAAAGGCTGGCGAAACTCGCCGGCGGCGTAGCAGTAATCAATGTAGGCGCAGCGACAGAAGTGGAACTTAAAGAAAAGAAACACCGGGTAGAAGACGCCTTGTCCGCCACACGTGCAGCTATTGATGAAGGAATCGTCTCCGGCGGCGCCATCGCAATGATCCAGGCATCCCTTGCCCTCGACAAGGCCGATACCAATAGCCTTTCGGACGATGAAAAAGTTGGCTTTAAAATTGTAAAGCGCGCACTTGAAGAACCCATCAGGCAAATCGCCGAAAACGCAGGCCTCGACGGCGCNGTNGTTGCCGAAAAAGCCAAAACCGAAAAGAAAGGCGTCGGCTTTGACGCCGCAAANATGGAATGGGCAGACATGATTAAATCGGGCATCATCGACCCNGCCAAGGTAACCCGCTCTGCCCTGCAGAACGCCGCCTCGGTAGCAAGCCTGCTCCTCTTAACCGAATGCGCCATCACCGACATCCCCGAAAAGAAAGATCCCCCGCCAATGCCAGGCGGCGGGATGGGCGGAATGGGAGGAATGGACTATTGATAAAACCGCTTCGCGGTTTTATCTTAGGAGTTTGCGCCATGCGCAAACTCCAGGATTTAACAACTTTTTATTAAGCGTGAAGAGCCGCCTGCAAGGGCGGCTTTTTTAATGCTCCCAGGAAAGGCGGCGGGAGAAATAAGAAATTATTGGAATACTTTATTTAGATCAACTTCCAGGCCTGGAACAACTGCAACCGGGGCGGTATCTGTATTGCTGCCAGCTGCCTGGTTTGAGAGCTATTGACAAAAAAGGCCTGTTTTGCAAGTATTTAACAGTTGAATGGTAAATTTTCCATTAATAATGGCGGCATAGCTCAGTTGGTAGAGCAAGCGGCTCATATCCGCTCGGTCATAGGTTCGAGTCCCATTGCCGCTAAAGAATCTTTTCTTGTCAGCCTTGGGCCTTAAATCCTTTCCTGTTTTTATTTTTCTCCGAAAACAAACCTAAGGAGAATCTTATGACAAACGACTTTTTCACTATCTACCAACACCCGAAAATTACAAAAAATGGCAAGTGCTACCGCTGGTACTACTACTTTTATGACAAAAACGGTAAAAAAGTTCAAAAAGCATGCAGGAAATGCCTCACCAAAGATGATGCCATTTCCTACGTGAAAAGCATCCCTGTCCCGGAAACTATTAATTTAAAAAGCAATTTAATTAAAGATATAGCAAAAAACATGTTTATCCCAGGTTCAGGCCACATGGAAAGGCGTAACCAATTAGGGAAATCTGTCCACACCACTACCTCCAAAGAAAACAGAAGGTTCATCAATAACATCTGTGGCCTTTGGGGTGAACTGGAACTGCCCAAGCTCCAGTATGAAACAGTTATGGCTTACCTATTTTCAGTCAAAAAGTCAGGGAAATGGAAAAACAAATTCATCGAAGTCCTAAATGAAATCTACTCAGAAGCCCCATGGTACAAATGCAGGGCTAAAAAACTACCCTTGGATAAGTTTAATGCACACTGCAAAAAAGCTGATCCCCTGTCAAAAACCGAAATTGAAAAATTATTTACACCCCAAAACTTCCCCTCCCAACAATTCTACCTNATGTTCCTANTATGCCTTGCNGGAGGCCTTAGACTAGGGGAAGTCAGGGCAGTAAAAGCTAAACAAATTGTCTTTGATAGAAAACTAATAATTATTGACGGATTTATCCAATATGATGGAACCAGAACCAACTACAACAAAAAAGGATCCCCGGAACACCCTAGATTCAGAATCGTATACCTAAACGATAAAATACTAGACCAACTGCGCCAATGGATCCTTCAAAACAATCTCACCCCCGATGACTACTGCTTCCTATTCGAAAATAAAATTATTAGACAAGAATTAGCTGAAAATGTGTTTTACCGTGCCCTGCAAAAAGCTGACATCATCCCCACCGCTGAACCTAGGCCTAGAAACAAAAGAGGCCAAGGACGGCAAAAACAAATTAAAGCCAAAATTAAAGCCCCTGACAACCGGAAAATTGTCCCTCATTCACTAAGGTATACCTACATATCTTTAATGCTACAACAGGTGCCATCAGAAAACCTGAAACCAATGACAGGTCACACATCAGAAGTTATGGTCGATTACTACCACAGAAAAGTACTGGACATGACCATAGCCTCCCTGCCACCCGGCCTAAGAGAGGCTACAGACAATATGTTCCTGCCAGAGGAACCTAAAATAATTCCTTATCCTCAACTAGAGCCGATGCTTGCTTAACAACAGAGGCACCCTGCACTACCGATGAGGTAGTCTGGGTGCTTGTTTTAACACCCTTATTCTTCAACTGGCTCGTGGAAATCCTCGATAACGAGTACTGAACACCATTGCTTAAAACTAAATCCACCCCATGACTCGTAACAATAACCGAAACAGAGCTTTCATTATCCCCAACAGTACCCAAAAGCTTAGCAAAAGTATCTACCCCTAACTCAAAAGATGAACTCAATNACCCAGANCCTACCTTAAACTTNGCCTTCTCAGAAACCAGCATAAAAATATCCTGATTCTCNGAAACAAACTCTACTTCATCCACCTTAAACAAACCAGAAAGCTTCAATGCCTGTTTAATCACCTTGACATCAAAAGTATACCTGCCTACCTCATCCCCGGTAGCAAAGGTATTGGGATACATAAAAGATTCCTCATCATAAGAAACCCTCAGAAAAGATACAACACCAAAACCAAACTTGAAAAATAACCTATCCTTCGTAAAAGCAAAACTTAACCCATCCTCAGCAATCTCCTGTATAGTAGGCAAGTCTAACCTGCGAATAACTACTTTCTCACTTAAATTGGTTTTACGAATAACAGAATACTTATATAACGTATAAAAAGCCTCAGATTTATCAGTATCCAATAACACCTTTGAATCCGATAGCTTAATCGCAAATGTATACAAAGTCTTCAATGTGCCAATCTCACCCTTTGTCAACGGAAACTTAACCCAGTCCTTTATAGTATCATACTTAATCAGTATATCATTTAACGATACCTTAAGAACATCCAGCCGATACCTTACAAAAGGAGACTCATAATAAATTGTCCCATCAGCATCAAAAGAAAACACAAACTGCTTATAAGCATTAACAAATGCCAAAAGCTTGCTCGTATCTAAAAAGTACACCTTGTCCGTCTTATAAGGATCCTTGTTAATAATGGGTATCTTCACATCAACCAAAGCATCCCTATTATTAGCATGCACACAAAGATTTGAACCCTCCTGCCAAACCGCCATAAAAACCGTGGACTTCGAAGGGAAAGAATATACAATCTGCAAAACCTTCCTAAAGTCATCCCTCATCACAGCCCAATGAGGATTCTCACACTCAAAAACCCCCACATCCAAACCAACAGAAACCCCATCGTCCATGAAAATAGAGTCTAAATCAAAATCATCTACAGACTCTTCCACTACTAAATTTTCCATATATCCTCCCTATAAAAATCGCTTTAATAAATTTAAAACTTCCTTGAAAGCATCTAACTTACCTTTGACATACTCATTACTTAAATCAGTAAAATCATACCCAGAAATAAGTTCAATTTTTCTTTCTACATTATCAAACATAAATTTGTACGCCTTCTGTTCCCCTACTCCCTCATTAATACTACCTCTAATCATTTCAAGATGTTCATCAGAATATATTGAATGCCCACTTGGAGGGCAGCAATCACAATCCACCCCATGTCTTACAAAAGAAGCCATTAAACCTCCTTAAACCACGAATCCATTTGCTATTAAATCTTGCCTAATAAAATCCCTATCCTCAAGACCAACTACTTCTAACTGTGATTTTACGGCCTCATTCAAATCCAGCAACGCCCCAGAATTATCTTTCATCTGCCTAACAAATCTCTCCAATGCATTAGCCGATTCAGAATCAACCTGCTTTTTCTCAGAATAGAATACCTCACTATACGGTCTCGCACATGAAATAGGAATCTTCTCCCAACTGTCATTTGTCAAACCATCACCCAAAGTAAACAACTCCACACAAGGAATCCGATCAGATGACTTCCCAGAATCAGTCCTCATCATAGACCCCGGCCTAACCACATAAACTCCATCCCTTGAATAATAAGGCTCATAATAAGCATGATCATGTCCAGCCACAATAAACCTAAGATTGGGGAATATCTTCTTCATATCATCAGGATAAACCACTAGAGAATCCCCAAAAGCATCCATAATCCAATGATGGCAAACTAACCCTATAATATGATGGGCTTCATCTGTGTTTAACTCGGAATACGCAGAATAACCTCTAATAAGTTCTGAACCAGCAAAAGTATAATCTAGAAATTCCCCATCAAAACCACCTAAAAATTTAACATAACCATCCAAACAAAACTGACCCAACTCACGATAAATAACTGAATCAGAATTACGGTCTTCTATGTCTCCGGCGTGATTGCCTCCACATGTGAAAAACCTTAACATTAACCCTCGATTCGTAAAATTCCTTAAAGCCTTCTTTATCCTGTACCTTGTCCGATTATTAAAAAGAGTATGAGTAAACATATCACCAGTAGAAATAATATCCGCATCCTTAGACATAGCAAAAGTCAAAACCCACTCTAGTTTTTCTAAACACGTCTCAGTAGTATCATCTACACGTGTACTAATTTGACGATCAGATAAATGAAGATCACCTACAAAAACTATCTTTCTCATTTCAGAATATTTCTTTCAGAATACCGAACAAAACAATTCGGACAGAAATCTTGTTTATACTTTTCTACTTCCCCGAAACCATCAGTATGCCTTACTAAAACAGTATAATAATCCACATTCCCCACCCCAATCTCACAAATAATCTTTTTACAGTGATCACATGTTACTACTTTCATAACACCTCCTATAAATCTAACTCAGAAAATGAACTTTCCCGATAGACCCCATTATCAATTACATATACCTTTTCCGCAAAATCCTTAAACCATTCCGCATGATGATCCACGACCACAAACACAAAACCCAACTGATCCACAAACTGCCTTAAAATACCCATAAACCTAAAAAACACATCTTGATGCAACGCCGAAAGTGACTCATCAATAAAAATAATTCTAGGTGCCCCTGTTGTTAAGATAAAATATATAGATACAATCAATCCCAACAAAACATGAGTAGACCCGCCTTGAGTATCAAATGGTTCCAAAAAATCATGCCCATCTACATGATTAACCACATTAAGCCTGATTACTTTCTTATTTCTAAAATCTACCATCTGAAGTTGTATTTGCTTTGAATCCGTGTTATATGCTGTCCTATACACATCACTTAACATCAATGACAACGAGTCCAAGTACATCTTTGTTAGACGATCTAAAACCGCTTTATAAAACTCGAATAACTTATTTTGCTTCTCCAAATCCTTAACCGCCTGAGCATACTTCTGAAATTCATCATTAAACGAACTTTCAAAAGAAGCTAACACAGAAACAGCCTCAGGAAGAACACGTTCAGAAATATCCTG
>JGI24702J35022_10002729_pt1 | contig 10706 bp, 13 predicted proteins | sample TergutTh196P4_FD_35022 | JGI IMG/M metagenome (IMG submission 35022)
AAGAAAGAGAAAAGAAAATTCAGGAGACTATAAATAATAGCAAAATGTAATCCGCTGACAGCTAAAATATGCGCAGCTCCTGTATCGGCAAAGGTCTGCCGGGTATCCTTATCTAATTCGTTGGTATAACCGAATGAAATTGCAGCAGCAACAGCAAATGATTTTTCGTCAGGCAACATCGTCTTGAGCCGGTTTAACAGGATTCGCCGGCATTTCAACGAATAGAAACGTAAGTTAAAATGCTGTTCCGAAGGCGATTTTATTTTCTCCCAGTTATTTTTAGTAACAAATGCTCGTGCTGCAATGCCTTGTTTCCGGTAATTAATTTGATCGGTTTTTTCAAAACGCGTTTTGATTACAAACCAATCCGAAGGAGTCAAGGAAGAAGAAACGCTATCAACCGGAAGATAAATAAGTACAATCTTTTCGTTCGCCTTTACTTTACACATCCATGTTTGGGGTTTTCTTACAGGTTCATCAATCAGTTGTACCCGGTAGGTTCGGATTTCTTCCTCCTCTGTCCATTCCGATTGTTTCCATTTTGAATAAGTTAAAATTCCTGCTGAAGAACAACATAAAAGGAATAAACCGGTTCCGAAGAGCCAACGGAGCCGGTATGTCAAAAGTTTTTTCAAAAATTGAGCGGAGAACAGAACCGGCAGCGAAAATGCAGCGCAATAGATCCAAAATGGGAAAAAATCTTTTTGTGTTTGAATGATGATTCCGAACACAAAAAATAAGGTTAGCCGCAAGAAGACCGCTTGTCGTAAGGTTTTGATCATAAAAAAGCCTTAAAAGGCATTCAATTCTTAATTCATAGCTTATAATTTTTTCAATTGACGGATCATTTCCTCCGGTATTTTAGTTTTAAATATTGAATTTCCGGCGACTAAAATGTCTGCTCCGGCATCCGTCATTCTCATTCCTGTTTCAAGATTAATACCTCCATCAACTTGGATGAGGGTTTGCAATTTTCTTTGATTAATCACCGTTTTCAATTGGCGCACTTTATCAACCACACGAGGAATAAACTTCTGTCCGCCGAAACCCGGATTAACCGACATAATCAACACCTTATCCAATTCGTCAATAATATCGGTCAAGAGTTCTACCGGAGTGTGCGGATTAAGAGCAACTCCGGCTTTCATCCCTACTTCCTTAATTTTCAGAACGGTACTGTGTAAATGTGTGCAAGCTTCGTAATGAACGGTCAAAGCCCACGCCCCCAAGTCCCTGAATTGAGTAATAAATTTTTGCGGTTCAACAATCATCAGATGTACATCCATCGGTTTTGTTGTTGCTTTTGCTATTTGCCTTATTATTGGGAAACCGAAAGACAAATTCGGAACAAAAACGCCGTCCATTACGTCCAAATGCAGCCAATCGGCTTCGCTCCGGTTAATGATTTCAATTACATCTCCCAAATGCAAAAAATCTGCCGATAATATAGAAGGGGAAAGAATCATAATTAATTATGAATTATAAATTATGAATTATGAATTATGAATTAGAGATTTTGAAAAATATATAAAATAAATTATTTTAAATTTTAAATTCTCAATTCTCAATTTAATATCATTCCTGCTAACGGTGAAGGCAACACTCGTTCGGCATGGTAAACATAAGCAAATTGCTTAATAAAATTCAGCGTTTGCGCTTTGGGATAAACAGCGAACATTTTTTTATCCGACTTAAGTGAGAATAACCGTTCAATTTCTGTAAGTGTAAATTTTTGTTGCATAGGCAGTAAATATTTATGTTTCTTCTACCTATTTTAAACGTACACTTTGAAGTAATATTGTTGAAGCTTGAAAAAAATCAATCGGTAGTTAAAATCATGTTTTTTTCTTCAGCCATTCGCCGCATATTAAGGATAGCATAACGCATCCGTCCTAAAGCGGTATTAATACTCACCCCTGTAATATCTGCAATTTCTTTAAAACTTAAGTCTTGATAATAACGCAATAATAAAACTTCTCTTTGATTTTCAGGGAGATAATCAACTAACTTTTTTACATCCGACAAGATTTGACTTTTTATTATTTCATCTTCAATGGTTCCTTCCGACAATTTGGAATTATTGAATAAATCTATTTCGCAATTATCGTTGGAAATGGTCTGTTCGTTTTTTTCTTGACGGTAATTATCTATAATCAGATTGTGAGCAATTCGGCTGATCCATGCACGGAATTTTCCGTTTTCGGTATAACGACCTTGTTTGATAGTTATAATCGCTTTAACAAAAGTTTCCTGAAAAATATCTTCCGTTAATTCCCTATTTCTAACAATAAAAAAAATATAGGAATAAACTGTTTCCTTGTGACGGTTCAATAGAATATCGAAAGCGGAATTATTGCCTTGCGCATAAGTGACTACCAACTCTTCATCGGTAAGCATTTTCAAATTTGTCATTACTGTTATTTTTTTAGATTATAAGAGTAATGTTTGACAATAGGCAAATTATTTTATTTGATTAGACAATATTTTACGATACAAAGAAAAGAATTAAAAAAACAATATGCAAATATTTTTAAATAAATTAAATAAGATCGGCGTTTTCATATACAAAACAGGGTGTTTTCGGTACAAAAAAGCGTAATGATGACGAGAGATGAGTGACAAGTGACAGGTAATTTATGTATGATACCTCATCAATCCTTCCATTGGATGTTGCATAATACCGCCTAATTTCATGCCGCATGCAAGAACGGCTTCTTCCAAAATATTCCGGTAATAATAAGCAATGGATCCGACAAAATAGACCGGATAACGTTGGTATTCATATTGCCTGACATTACGCATAAGAAACGATCGGAAACCGGTGAATACCAGCGATAGAATGGCCGGCTCCTCAATATTCCGCAGCAGGAAAGGGGAAAGGCTTGCTAAAAAACGATTCGGGAACGGTTGACGATAGACTCGTTCGATAATCATGCCCGGAGTTAAATCAAACTCCTGTAAGAATTTTTCCTTTAATCCCGCCGGTAATTGGTTTTTCAACAGGTCGCCAACCAATTGTCTGCCGAGGACTGCCCCGCTTCCTTCGTCACCCAGAATAAACCCCAAAGGCGATACGTTGCTTATTATTTTCTCTCCGTCATAAAAGCAGGAATTGGAGCCGGTTCCCAGAATACAGACAATTCCGGGATTTCTTCCGCTTAATCCGCGGGCTGCCGCCAATATATCGGAATTTACCTCAATGATCTTTACTTTAAGATATTTATTTAGAGCGCTTTGCATCATGGAGATTTTTTCAGGCAAGCATCCGGCGCCGTAAAAATAAAGTGCATCAAATGTATCGGTCTGTAATTCGGGCAGTAACGACGACCGGATTTCTTTCCCGATTGCATCTTCCGATAGAAAGTACGGGTTAAGTCCGGAAGTAGTAATCCGTTGCAATTGTTTTCCTTGTGCCGAAACACACCAGTCGGTTTTCGTAGAACCGCTATCTGCTATTAAAATCATATTTTTATAAATATTTTCTTTTTATACAAAACATACCCGCTTGCCCAGATTAAACAAACAAATAAACAGGCATATACCAGCGAACCCGGATAATCGCCGAAGATTGGTTGCAAGAGTTCTTTGTAGGCAAATCTACTCAAACTGATCAACGCGCCGTTATATGTGAAACGTATATTACCTAACAGAATGCTAACAACTGCCGCTATAGTATACATGAACAACGGATTGACGCCGAAAGCCTCAAAAAAACGGCTCCATTTTTTATGTCCTTTTATGTCAATGATCCAAATCAATAAAGCCAGAAAAGAAGAAGCAAGTCCGCAAGTAACAAGGACAAAAGAAGGCGACCAGATTTTTTTGTTGATCGGGCATCCGTAATTCAATAAAAAGCCCGAAAAAGTTAAAACGGTACCCAACAGAAACAGCCGTAAAAGTTTTTCCCTGATATCTTTTTCTTCCATTAACCATCTTCCGCAACAAAAACCAAGCAGAACATGAGCAATCGAAGGAATTGTACTTAATATACCTTCAGGGTCAATTCCATTGTCTTTGTACATGTGATTCAATCCCAATATGGCGCGATCCACTATGGAGAGAATACTCGTTTCGTTGTATTCATATCCGTTTCCAAATATCAATACCAATAAATAAGTTATTAATAAAGTTCCGATAAGATAAGGGATATATTTGTGTTTCAGTAATAAAACAATGATAGCTGCAAAGCCGTAACTTAATGCAAGCCGTTGCAACACTCCCAGAATCCGGATACGGTCGAATGTATATATTGATTGTCCTAAATGCGACCAGAATGGGAGATTGTCGTCCGCTAAGGTATTCCATGTACGGCAAAACAAAGAGAACCACGCAATTCCCAAGCCAATGGCAAAAATAACGAACGTACGTTTTACAATTTTCCAAACAGCCGGACGACTGCATTCAAATCCGTATTTTTTCAACGAAATATACGTGGAAATTCCCATGATAAACATAAAAAAAGGAAAAACCAGATCGGTTGGAGTTAATCCGTGCCAAGATGCATGTTGCAAAGGAGCATAAACGCTGTTCCAACTTCCCGGATTATTCACTAATATCATTCCGGCAATCGTAATTCCCCGAAGTATGTCGAGGGCGAGTAAACGTTGGTAATTTGTTTTCATTATTTGATTTATATTAATATTTTACCTGCTTTGTACATTGATCTACTAAATATACAATGGATTGATAAGGTATTCCGGAATGCGTCCTTAATCCGATTTCACAAGTCCGGCTATTGGAATAACCGGTTTGTATCCCTGATTTTTCTATTTGCGGACGTAATTTGCGTAAAGCATAAGCATTCACTTCAGGATAAGTGAATCCTTTATCACCGGCAAATCCGCAACATCCGGTTTCTTCCGGAATAAAAACACGGCTTGAACAGCGTTTCGCCAAGTCAATGATTTGTCCGGCAAGTCCCATCTTATGCATNGAGCAAGTGATATGAACGGAAACCGGACGGTTGGTAGGGACAAATTCCAAACGCTCCAAAAGAAAGGTGTTGATAAATTCTACCGGTTCATACAATTTCATTTTATTAACGGTATGCCTCATCCGGAATAAGCAAGGACTTTGATCGCATAACACAGGGTATTTGCCTTGTTCGCTNGCTTCAAATAATGCCGTTTCCAATTCAGCCGATTTCCGGTCGGCAATATCAGGCATTCCCTTGCTTTCCCAGATTGTCCCGCAACAGAGATTATCCATGTTTTTCGGAAAGATTACTTCGTAACCGGCTTTATGAAGCAATGAAAGCATTGTGTCCACTAAAGATTGTTTCTCNTGAGAATNTGCTTCAAGACCCATGGTCTGATTGATGCATGATGGGAAATAAACAACTTTATTAACTCCAATGGAACNTGGATGACANGGATTTAATGGATNTTCGCTGATTATTAATTTTTGTTTGAAACGGAAACTTTTCGGCATTGCCGGCGTCCATAAAGGAAAATGCAGAACCCGATGCAACATGCGNCCTTTCCAACGCATGATTCTTGTTCCTGCTATTGAATGAGCGATATGAGCAATTTTAAGAACCATTCGTAAACCGTTTTTAACCAACGAAAAATGAGTAGCGGTAAATTTTCCTATAGAATAATTAAAACTTCCCGGAAGCATTTCCATCCGGCGCAGATCGTGTATTAATTCGCCTGTATTGATTTCCATCGGACAGGATGTAGAACAAAGGCCATCGCCGGCGCAGGTTTGATTACCGGCATAACGGAATTGTTTCTGTAAACGGTGCAACCGCATTGAATCTTCCCCTGTAGCTTTCAAACGGGAGATTTCCCGTAGNANGACGATTCGCTGACGCGATGAAAGAGTAANACCGCAAGTGAGGCAATTGACATCGCAAAATCCGCATTCAATGCATTTATCAACTTCCCCGCCAATTTGAGGCAAGGGTTTGAAATGCTTAAGATGACACTTCGGATCGTCGTTGAAAATAACGCCGGGATTGAGTATACCTTTAGGATCAAACAGTTGTTTGACCTCTTTCATTAATTCAAAAGCTTCGCTTCCCCATTCTAACCGGACAAAAGGCGCCATGTTGCGTCCCGTACCATGTTCGGCTTTCAAGGATCCTCCGTATTTNNCAACAACTAATTGAATGACATCGTTCATCAATGCTTCATAACGCAGAATTTCCGCTTCGGTATCAAACGATTGGTTGATAATGAAATGATAATTTCCTTCCAAAGCATGTCCGTAAATACATGCATCATTGTAGTGATGTTTGATCATCAATTGCTGTAAATCGGCAGTCGCTTCCGGCAGGTCTTCTATGTGAAAAGCAACATCTTCGATCAAAGTTGTTGTCCCCGGTTGCCGGGTTCCTCCTACTGAAGGAAATATCCCTGAACGAATATTCCAATAATGCTTATATTCACTTTCTTTATCGGTAAAATAGACGGGTTTAGCCGTTTGAAAANCCTGAAGCGCCGNTTTGATNCGGACGATATTGGCTTCTAATTCTTGCGGCGTAACCGNTTTTGTTTCGGTTAATACGGCNGTTAATCCTTTACCGGCCGGATCGTTAACGGATTGCAACGATTTTTCGTCCAATAGTTCGGCGCCTTTGACAATTGTTTCTCCATGTTCGTTTTTCAGACTTTTCATTGCCACAATTGCCCGGCAGGCTTCCTTGATGTCGTAAAAATAAAGCATGGCGCTTGCCTTACAGGGGAAATCGTATTCGGTTTGCAGCGTTGCTTCCGAGAGAAAAGCTAAAGCGCCTTCCGAACCGACCAATAAATGGGCGATGATATCGAAAGGATCGTCGTATTTAATGAATGGCAGTATATTCAGTCCTGTAACATTTTTAATGGAATATTTACGGCGGATGCGTTCTGTCAGCGATTGATCATCACGTACCCGGTCGCGTAACGCATTAATTTTCCGGATAAATTCCGGCTTGTTTTGAGCAAATTGCGAACGGCTATCCGGATCGCCGGTATCCAACAGGGTTCCATCGGCCAATACCATTCGCGCCGATAACAACATCCGGTCGCTGTTGGCGTGTGTACCGCAATTCATTCCCGACGCATTATTAATAATGATTCCGCCAACCATGCGCTTTTTACCGAAGCCGGATCGGGTGAAAATTTCCGTCCGAAAGGTTTCAGCAATTCATTGACTCGTTCACCGATAATGCCGGGTTGCAACCGTATTGAACCGGCATCAGGAGCAATCGAATAGTTTTCCCAATGTTTGCCTGCGACAATTAAAACCGAATCGCTGATTGCTTGTCCCGACAGGCTTGTTCCGGCAGCGCGGAAAGTAACCGGTATTGAAAGCCGGCCGGCGACTGTCAACAGACGGGAAACTTCCTGTTCATTTGCCGAACGGATAACGATTTGAGGAATTAACCGGTAACAACCGGCATCGGTTCCCCAAGCCAAGCGACGCATTTCATCGGTATAGATTCTTCCGGCAGGAATGAACTTTGCTATCTCTTTCAGGAATACTTTTATTTCACGAGGGTTATTCATGATAAATTAAATATTCCTTAAATTAAGCAAGTATTAAATTAGCGTCAATATTCAGATTGTGACGCATTTTCTTTGCTATTGTGAATGTCGGTTGCGACTTGCCGGTCAAATAATCGGAAACGCGAGGAGCACTTACGCCTAATATCTCTGCCAACGATTTTTGTGTTAGATGCATTTCATACATCCGCAATTTCAATATTTCGGGAAGTGTGGGTTGTTCAACCGGATAATGTTCCATTTCATATTCTTCCGCTAAATCAGCAAGTAAATCCAATTCTACAAAATCAGGATCGCTTGGCGGTGTATCTTCTTTTACAATATCCATCAACGCTTCTACTCTTTTCAGTATGATTTGATACTGTTTTTCGTCTTTTATTTTTGCCATTATTATCTTGTATTTAAATTGTTGAACAATTTATTGCATTATATTCCTTGTGTGTACCGATAAATCGGATGTAGATAATTTGCTGTATAAAAAGAATCTTTCCAACCAAACGATAATTATTTCCTTTAATATTAAACACATAACGCTGATTCCCAATATAATCTACACTATTGAAAGTGTCTTTTATATCCTTATAATCTTTCCATAATGCAGCCTTTACAATTTTATACCAACTATCAAGAGCTGTTTTGGCATCCATGTGTTTTCTGCTATATTCGACAATAGTGCGATGTGCGATAATTCTCATTTAGCTTTTATTCCAAATTAATTTTACAAAGATAATAATTTTCTTCCGGATTTTAAAACAAAGATACAAAAAATAGATGAAATTATGAACCACTATTAAAAAATGACAATGGTGGGTCTTCGCTACGCAATGCCCGCCATTGTCACAATACTATTAAAATGACGTTATTTACCTTTTCTACTCTTGATCCGCAATTTCCTGAATATCTTTTAAGGTAAAATTACCATTAAGAAGAATCGCCGTAAAATTATCATCACTTTCGATTAACATAAGTAATTCTTTTATCCGGTCGCCCTGCATATCGGAATAGAAATTAACGCGACTTTTTCCGTCTTTGACACGCATTAGTTCCTGATGCCGGGTGGTCACTAATTGAGAAAATTCTTTTTTCATTTGAGTAATTTTTTCCGGCTTTTCAGTCGTAACAAGTTGCAAGGATTCGATTTTCCCTTTCATATTCATCAAGTTTACTCCAACGTTCCCTATTTTAGGCATCATTTGGAACATTGCTTTAGAGATATAAACGGATGTTACATCGTCCATATCGGCATATTTTTCAAATAATTTGTTTTGTGCAAATATTATGTTAGTACAAAACAAGCAAATAATAATGAGAATGTGTTTTGTTTTCATCGCTTTATTTATTTTAAGTGTTTGTTTAATAATTGATTGACTTTTTCAAATTCTTGTCCGGCNTCAGCCGCTATATCTAAGCCTTTATTTAACTGNAGCGACATAAAGGTTAATGTCTGTTGAGCTACTAATGCAGCTTCTTCCGGATTGCTGAAAGTATCGGTCATTCTTGACGGCGACGGCTTCCGGATTGCAAAAAATAATCCGATACATAATAATGCGACTGCAGCCGCACTGCTAATCCAATAATACCACGTTCGTTTACGAGGCAAAGATTTTTGTGAAACTCCCATTTGTATAATGGATTTTTCCAATCGTTCGGAAACGCCCGGCGGAACCTGAATTTGCGTATCGTGTAAGAGACGGAATAATTGTTGTTCTTCTTTCCAACGTTCATCCACATTCTCTTCATTCAAAAAATATTCCGTTAAATAGAGTTCTTCTTCCGGAGTAGATACTCCATCGTAAAATTTTTTTAGTAACCGTTCGATGTCCATTTTAATATTTATTTGTATTACTGTTTATTAACCTATTTCTTAACGTTTTTCGCGCTCTTGAAAGCAGTACCCGTACATTTACTGCACTTTCGCCTGTTACGGTTTCTATCTCTTCAAAGGAACAATCTCCGCATCCTCTCATTTGTATAACAATACGTTGTTTTTCAGGTAATTGTTCAATCATCGTTTCAAGTTGTCGTATTTTCTCTTTGCTTTCCAATTCATTTTCCGGAGTTGTACCGGTAATGACTTTTATCAATTCTACCGGTTCCTTATTCAGCCGGTTTTCGGGNGCCCGAAGGAAATCCAAACAAAGGTTTTTTATCAATTTGACACAAAATGCTTCCGGTTGATGAATACGGGTTAATTCAGTTCGTTTACTCCATAACTTGCAGTACGCATCCTGAAGAATATCTTCCGCATCACCGGCATTGTTAAGTAGTGCGAAAGCGATCCGGTAGAGTTTCGTATGAAAAGGATAATACAACGTTTTGAATTCCTCAGCATTCATTCTTTGCCTGCTTTGTTATTATCTATCACTTTTTCAAAATCGGAAGGTTTGATTTTCCCTTTGATACGGACCATTGCCGGACTGTTGCCTGTTGTCAGCACAATTATTTCCNGAATGGAATCGTCTTTCANTTTCATCAGNATTTTAGTACGTTCCGACTCATTATTTACCGAAACGACAGTTTCGTAATTTTCATCTTTCAAAGAAGCGATTCTTTGATTCAACTGTTCTTTCACAGCTTGTTCGCATTCTTCAAAACTCAACACTTCTACTTCTTTTACTCCCATCACATCTGTGAAAAGTCCGGCTAAAGTCATCGTAAATTTACCGACTCCTACACTTACAATCCCTTTCTCTTTAGAAAAATCTTTAAAAAGTTGATCAACACTTTTTTGGCTATGCATCACCGGACATATTAATAATAATGCAAGCAGGGCGAATAAAATTTTTTTTGTCTTCATAATAATGATTATTTTTTTCAACAAGAAGACGATCGAAAGGATAAATTTGTTACAAAAATAAGCAAATTTATAAGATTTTACTTTAGATAACGCAATTAAACCACAGAGCTTCATAGAGTAAATATTCACGGAGTAACACTGAGACAAAGTTCATTAACCAATGTTTCGTGCCTCTATATTTCACTTGATAAATGGATATATGAGATAAAAAGCAACATGCTTTATCAATTGCATCTTTTCGATCCGGTTTTATTGGGCTTTATTTTTTCTCTAAATTGCTCTTANCCCTCCCACCACTTTGCAATTTGCGAAGTTATNTTTAACTTTGCAGCAAATAAAATCTAACTATGAAAATTTTAAATAAAGAATTATTAGACAAATTTGTTGATAAACACGCAGATGCTAAAAACGCTTTGCAA
>JGI24702J35022_10002730_pt1 | contig 10705 bp, 8 predicted proteins | sample TergutTh196P4_FD_35022 | JGI IMG/M metagenome (IMG submission 35022)
GCTGACGCTCGCGTCTAAAGGCACGCTCGCGTCTAAAGGCACGCTCGCGGCTAAAGGCCGGGCTCGCGAAGACGTGTTATATAGGCGCTTGTCGCCTGTCTCAGCTAAGGTGAACGCCTATTTAATCGTCTTTGCGAGGAGCCGGAACGGCGACGCGGCAATCCAAGCTTTTGTTTTTGTTTTTTGCTCAAATACGCTATTGTGAATCTACTCATAGATAATATGGTTCATTTTGCGTGGTGAACGTAGTTTATGGGGGACTGGATCGCTGCGCCCTTCGGGCTCGCGAAGACGTGTTATTGAACGCTGGATCGCTGCCCGCTGCCCGCCACGCTGACGCTCGCGGCTAAAGGCACGCTCGCGGCTAAAGGCCGGGCTCGCGAAGACGTGTAAAATAGGCGCTTGTCGCCTGTCTCAGCTAAGGTGAACGCTTATTTAATCGTCTTTGCGAGGAGCGCGTAAGCGCGACGCAGCAATCCAGGCTTTTTCTTTGTTTTTAGCTCAAATACGCTATTGTGAATCTACTCATAGAAAATATGGTTCATTCTGCGTGGTGAACGTAGTTCATGGGGGCTGGATCGCCGCGCCCTTCGGGCTCGCGAAGACGTGTAAAAATACAGTGGTCAGTGGTCAGTGATCAGTAAAAGACAAAAGCAAAAGCAAAAGACGCTGGATCGCCGCGCCCTTCGGGCTCGCGAAGACGTGTTATTGAACGCTGGATCGCCGCGCCCTTCGGGCTCGCGAAGATGTGATACTGAACGCTGGATCGCCGCGCCCTTCGGGCTCGCGAAGACGTGTTATTAGACGCCGGATCGGCGCCTTGAACGAAAGAGTTCATTTTGTAAACAATATATACCCTAAAATAATCCATGACATACACAGTAAAAAGTTTTACTTTAATAAAAGTAGGTTTTTTTATAGAGTGCTATTTATAATAAAAAGGGATTGATTGCTATGCCAGACATGATGACGATTTCAACAAAAGGGCAAATCACTTTGCCGGTGGATTTGCGAGTTGAATATGGTCTTAAAGCCGGAGATAAGATTTTCGGCGAAAGGACGGAAAATGGCTACATTCTAAAACGACCGAAAAAAGGTTTGCTGGATTACAAAGGATTTATTAAAGAACCTTATGACCCAAAGAAAGACTTAGCTTTGGCTGTGGAAACTGCTTCGGCTCACGTGATGGGAGAGAACGAATGTTAACTTTTGTTGATGCTAATGTCTTTATCGGGTTATTTACAGAGATAGACAATGAGAATCAAGCGGACCAGGCGGAACAATTACTTATTAAAGCGCAGAATGGAGAAGTTGATTTAGTTACAGGTCCGCCGGTGTTTTTTGAAATAGCCTGGGTTCTGGGACAACGCTATAAGATCGAAAATGATAAGGTGTTGNACGTATTGGAAGCNATTTTGTNGTATCCAAACCTGCGGGTTCTGGACAAAGAGCAAGTAATAGCGGCTATATCCTTAGCAAGGGCGACTAATAGCGTCTTTGCTGATAGTTATATTGCAGTATCAGCGGGCAAAGTAAAAGCCGAAAATGTTGCGACATTCAACAACAAACATTTTGCCAGGCTGGGAGTAAGATTGTATCCGTTGGAAGAAAAGAGATAGGGGCGAATGTTCGCAGGGCACTGAAAAAGTCTGGGAGCGCGGGCGCCCCTCGCCCGCCAACCGGTACGATTATAAATAGCGGTGATTGTGGTTACGGTGCACCCCCACAAAGGGGGCACTGCAAACCCCCGTCCCTTCGGGACACCCCCTTTGAAATGGGGGCGATTCCCCTGACGGGATCGTTCCGGTTATCAGAACGGGACGAGATCGTGTGCGTCCCCTACGGCTCTATGGGGTGATGGTTGTGGATGTGGTAGGGGTTGAAAATTTTCAACCCCTACAAACGAAACCACCGCAGGTGTGGAAATTTCAAACGGACGACTCCCTGACGGGACCGTTCCGGCAGCCCTTCAAAAAACGGGAGGCAAGTTGCCTCCCCTACAACGCCAGGGGCCGTCACACGCGGGGCGGTCGTCCCTACTGTCTTTGTCTTTTATCTTTTACTGTCAACTGTCAACTGTCAACTGTCAACTGTCAACTGTCAACTGTCTTTTAGCGTTTACCTAACACGGGCGGCAGGTTGCCGCCCCTACAACTGACCACTGACCACTGTCTTTTAGCGTTTACCTAACACGGGCGGCCCCTGACGGGACCGTTCCGGCAACCCTTCAAAAAACGGGAGGCAAGTTGCCTCCCCTACAACGCCAGTGGCCGTCACACGCAGTTGCCGCCCCTACAACTGACCACTGACCACTGACCACTGACCACTGACCACTACTCTTCCTCTTCCTCCTGCTTATAGGCGGCGATGACTTTCTTTGCTATGTCCGGCGGGACTTCCTCGTAGTGGGAATGGCTCATTGAGAAGTTTCCCTGACCAGACGTCATCGACCTCAGGATTATCGCGTAACGGAACATTTCGGCATGTGGCGCCTGAGCCTTCACTACCTGAAGTTTCCCGTGCGAATCCGTTCCCGCTATACGACCGCGCCGGCTGTTAAAGTCGCCCATAACATCCCCGAGATATTGCTCGGGAACGACGACTTCAACGTTCATAATGGGTTCAAGCAAAACGGGATTGGCGTCCAGAATCCCTTTTTTGAACGAAAGCCTCGTCGCCAGCTTAAACGACAATTCGGAGCTGTCAACGTCGTGGTATGAGCCAAAATACAGCTCCGCTTTGAAGTCAACGACAGGAAATCCTGCAAGAGGCCCTTTTTGCATGTATTCGCGAAGCCCTTTTTCAACTGCGGGAATGTAATTCTTTGGTATGGCGCCGCCGGTTATTTTATCTTCAAACACAAATCCTTCGCCGCGCGACAATGGATAATAACGGATATATACGTCCCCAAATTGCCCATGCCCGCCCGTCTGTTTCTTGTGTTTTCCCTGAGCTTCGGCGGTCTTGCGGATTGTTTCTTTGTATGGCACCTGCGGAGTGCGCGTATCAAGATCAACTCCGTAACGTTCTTTCATTTTTGCCAACACTATTCCAATATGCATATCGCCCATACCGGAAAGTACGTTGTCGTGAGTATCCACGTTTTTCTCGAACGTGAGGCACGGGTCCTCTTCAAGAGTGCGCGATATGGCGTTGCCAAGCTTATCTTCGTCAGCGCGGCTTTTGGCTACTATAGCAACACTGTAAACAGGGTTGGGGAACGCTATTTCGGGGAATACCCACTTTGCCCCGGTCTTTTGAGCCAGGGTATCTCCGACTTTAGTGCTCTGAAGCTTTGGTAAGGTTAATATATCCCCCGCTATTATATCCTTGACGTCTTTTCCTTCCTTACCGGACATGAATTTGAATGAACTTATCCGTTCTTCTTCCCCTCTTGTGACATTGTAAATACTGTTCCCTTCCGAAACAAGCGAGCCTGAAACGACTTTTATGAAAGAAAGTTTTCCTACATAAGGGTCAACCAATATTTTGAAGCAGCGGGACGAGAATGGAGCGGCGGGGTCAGCCTTCACTTTTATTTCGTTGTCTCCATCCATGCTTTTTTGCGGCTCGGTTTCAACAGGTGACGGGAATGACTCTACAATGAAATCAAGTAATTGGTGTATTCCCACGTTTGCAGTGGAAGCTCCCGCGAGAACGGGAAAGAATTTCCGCTCGGCTATTGCTTTGCGGAGCGCGTTGAAGAATTCTGGTTCGCTTATTTCTCCGCCTTCAAGATAGCGTTCCATAAGCGCGTCGTCCACCTCGACAATTGCTTCAGTTATTGCTTCAATTGCTGAGTCAACCGCCCCCTTCATATCGTCGGGGACATCTGTTTCCTGAAATTTTCCGCTGCCGTCAAGCGGGTATAAATACGCTTTCTTTTTTAGAACATTTACTACTCCCTTGAGGTTTGTTTCTCTGCCAACCGGAATAAGGACAGGCAAAGCTCTGTCGCTGAATTCCGATTGTATGTCCATGAGCACTTTTTCGAAGTCCGCGTTCTCTCTATCCATACGCGATATATAAAAAGCTGCCGGAGTATTTGTTTCGCACGTAGTATCCCAGGCACGATTGGTCTGGACTTCTATTCCGCTTACCGCGCTCAATACGATTACCGCAGTATCGGCTACCGTAACAGCCGCGCTCATCTCTCCCACAAAGTCCGCAAATCCGGGAGAGTCAAGACAGAAAAGAGTTTTCCCGCCCCGCTCCATTGTTATCAGTGAAGTGCTTATCGAAATCTGACGTTTTTGCTCCTCTGCGCTGAAGTCGCTGACCGTGTTGCCTGATTCTGATTTACCCATCCTCGTTATGTTTCCATTGCTGAAGAGCATCGCCTCAATGAGGGCGGTTTTTCCGCTTCCGCCATGTCCGGCAAGTGCGAAACTCCTCGTGTTTTCGGGTGTACGCGCCATACTTTTTATCCTCCTGATTATTAATTTAATAATTATATTTCCCTAAAGATTTTACCATGAATCTATGTTTACATGAGGCAATTAAAAAGAATCCCCCGCTGGACTGTTCCGCGATCCAGGCGTTAAGTAGCCTGCCACAGAATCACAATCATGTTTATGCATTTGCCCTGGTACATCGGCTAAAATAGTTGGCTTTCTTATCATGGTGTCGTAAAATAATGTTATTTTAAAACACAAAAAGGCGAGGGGGATACAAAAACCACCAAGTCGTTTTTCAGGTGTTTATTCCGATATAAAATTTTAAAGGAGCTGCTTAAATGAGCATGGAACGTGAAACAATTTTTATAGTTGACGATGATTTGACAAACTTAACAATATGCGATGATATTCTTTCGGGTTCCTATAATGTCTTTACTTCAAGTTCAGGTGAATTATTATTTAAAATGCTTGAAAGACATATACCGGACCTTATTCTTTTAGATGTCGAAATGCCTGTAATGAACGGATATCAGGTTCTGGAGCGTTTAAAGGCAAAACCGGAAACCAGCCATATCCCTGTTATTCTCCTAACGGGAAAAAATGAAAGAGAATTGGAAGTTCTGTCGCTGGGCGCGATTGATTGCATAATTAAACCGTTTTCGCCGCTCCTTTTACTTAATCGTGTCAAAGTGCACTTGCTTGCCGGGTCTCAGAGGCAGAAACTCACTTATTTCAATAATAATTTACTGGAAATGGTGGGAATCAGGACTAAAACGGCAGTGAGCTTACAAAATGCTGTTTTAATAACACTCGCCGAACTTCTGGAAAACCGGGAAGGCGTTACAGGCGGACATATAGAAAGGAAGCAAAAACTTTTCAGAGTCTTATTGAACGAGCTATTTGAACGCGTCGTATACAAGGAAGAAACTTCAATATTGAATATGGCCATTGTGTTGCAGTCTCTTCCTCTCTATGACGTCGGTAAAATCGTGATAAATGACAGTATACTATTGAAACCCGGTAGACTTACCGAAAATGAGTTTGAGCAGGTAAAAAAGCATACAATCTTTGGGGAAAAGGTAATTGAAACAATCAAAAAAAATACGGCGGAGCAAGAATTCCTGGAATATGCAAAAATCTTTGCTGGGTCGCATCATGAAAAATGGGATGGAAGCGGATACCCCAAGGGATTATCCGGTAATAAAATCCCGCTCTTGGGAAGAGTGATGGCTATTGCAGACGTTTATGACGCGCTGGTTTCGAGCAAACCGTATAGAAATGCTTACTCGCACGATGAAGCTGTCCGCAGAATTATTGATAGTAAGGGGACGCATTTTGACCCGGGGCTAGTTGATTCTTTTCTCAATGTGTCCGATAGATTCAAGGAAATTGCCATGCTTGGTAATCTCTGGTTTCAATGACGCAAAACCAGCGAAAGTCAGTTATCCAGGACAAAACAAGCGAATTGGTTTAGGAGAAATAATATGAAAATGCTATGTGTAGTGCTCGTTGCATTTGGGTCAGTTATTATGTTATATAGTATTGCGAAATACTATAAATCCTTAGTTGACCTCACAAGACAGACAGGCTCGCATAGTATATTCACCGAATGGATATATGCCGCTTGCTTAATAATGATGATTTTCTTTCAAATTGGATACATTATCACTTTGATGTTTTACGTTGCCAGTTATTCGCTATCTTTCCAGGATTTATTGATTGCGCTTATTTTTTTCTTCGGCGCCATATTTGTTCTTGCAATGACTACAATGATGCAGCATACGTATGATAAGGCTGATCTTATGGTGCGTCTGGAACAGCAGGAGTCGAAACTGGAGGCTATAAAAGCTCAACACGAAAAAGAAAAAGCGGAAGCGTCTACTAATGCCAAAAGCAGTTTTCTCGCAATGATGAGCCACGAGATCCGCACGCCGATAAACGCGGTAATAGGCATGGCGGAGCTTGCCTTGCGGGATGACATCTCGCCGGATGCTCAGGGACACATTATCACAATTAAACAGGCGGGCAAAAATCTGTTGGCTATAATAAATGACATTTTGGACTTTTCAAAAATTGAGACCGGAAAACTGGAAATCATAAAGGCGGAATATTCATTTGCATCTTTAGTAAACGATGTCATCAGTATCATCAATATGAGAGTGTTTGAATCGCGCCTTCGTTTTGTGGTCTATATAGACAATAATATTCCGGGCGCTTTGTTTGGGGATGAAGTCAGAATAAGACAGATATTGATAAATCTGTTGAACAATGCCGTTAAATACACTGAAAAAGGTTTTGTATCCCTTTCTGTCTGCGGGGAGATAGTGAATGACAATACTGTTAATCTCTTAATCGAAGTTTCAGATAGCGGTAAGGGGATAAGAGAGGAGCATTTTGAAAAATTGTTCGAAGAATTTTTCCAAACGGATCAGGAGAAAAGCAGCGTTATGGAAGGAACTGGGCTTGGACTTGCAATAACCCGCAATCTTGTCAACGTGATGGGCGGCGAAATCAGTGTTTCCTCAGAAATAGGAAAAGGTAGTAAGTTTTCCATACGGCTTCCGCAAGGATTCAGTAAACCCGACAAACTGGCATATGTGGAAAACCCGCACGAAAAGAACGTGCTCATATACGACAGGCGCAAAATATACTGTGATTACATCGTTCGCGCTATGGATGATTTAGGTGTGAGTTATACAATTGTGTCGGACATAGAAGAGTTTTATAGTAAACTCGTGAGCAATGAGTTTCATTTTGTTTTTGTTGCCAATGCTCTTTTTCAGAGCGTCAAAAAAATACACTCTGAAATCGAATCAAAAAGCAAGATTGTATTGGTTTCCGAATTTGGTAAAACGGTTACCGAGCAGAACGTAATTGCCCTGTATACACCGATATATTCCATACCTGTCGCCAATATTTTAAACGGTGTTTCCAACAGCTTTATAATTGACATGAACAATGAGTATCTGTTGAGGTTCGTCGCCCCGGACGCGAAAGTTCTGATTGTCGATGATATAAATACAAACTTAAAAGTGGCCGAAGGATTGATGATGCCATATGAAATGCAGATAGATATGTGTAAAAGCGGTTATGAAGCTATTCAAGCAGTAGAGTCAACGTATTATGATATAGTGTTTATGGATCATATGATGCCTGAGCTAGATGGCATCAAGGCAACGTCAATTATCCGGGAGAAGGGTAACGAATATCCGTATTTCAAAGATCTGCCAATTATTGCCTTGACAGCAAATGCAATTTCCGGCATGAAAGAAATGTTCCTTAAAAACGGCTTCAACGACTTTTTAGCAAAACCCATAGACATAGAAAAGTTGAACACTATTTTGGAGACATGGATTCCAAAGGAAAAACAGACGAAAAAGAATGTCAATGTGGTCAAAGAGTTTTACGATAGCGAAACGATAAAGATTGAGGGAGTGGATGTCAATAAAGGCATTGCCGCGGTGGGCGGGAAAATTAAAAACTATTTCAATACGCTCTCCGTATTTCATGAAGATGGGACGCAGAAAATAAAAGATATTGTGATTTGTTTGGAAAAAGAAGATCTGGCTTTGTACACAACATATGTCCACGCGCTAAAAAGCGCAACTGCGAACATCGGCGCTACCACACTTTCCAAAGTCGCGGAAAATTTGGAAATAGCAGGTAAAAATGGAGATATGGATTTTATTGAGACGCATGGCGCTCAATTTTTGACGAATTTTGAAGCGTTGCTTGACAATATAAAGGCGGTATTATCAGAAGAAAGCAGAAAAGAAAGCGGCGATTTCATTGATTATGGCCGATTGGAGGCTGCACTGAGTAAATTAGAGACCGCGCTTGACGTTTTTGATTCTGTCATGATTAAACAAGCCGTAAGCGAATTACGGGAACTATCGCAAAAAGTGGCGCCCGGCGTGAGCGGGACCGTAGAAAACATATTGAAAAATGTGTTGATGGGTGAATATAGCGGCGCCATTGAATTGATAGGATTATTGCGAAACGAAAGTGGTCAGTAATCAGTGGTCAGTGAAAGACAAAAGACAGTGGTCAGTTGTAGGGGCGGCAACCTGCCGCCCGTGTCAGGTAAACGCTAAAAGACAGTTGTCAGTGATCAGTGGTCAGTGAAAGACAAAAACAAAGATAAAAGCAATCTCTCACAGGGTAGGGGCGTTTCGAGAAACGCCCGAGGCTGTCCGAAAATTGTTCAAGCGCGTCATTTAGCCACAACCATTGCCGCATAGAGCTGTAGTGGACGCACACCGGGCGTCCCACCCGATAACCGGAACGCCCCGTTATGGGAATCGCCCGTTTTTTACAAAAGGTATTGACGCCATTCATTCAACTGAAGTATTATCACCATGTGAACGTTTTTCAAAAATATGACAAAGATGAAGGGTATAATCAAATTGGCTAGAGAAAGAGATTTGGTATTCAATAAACTTGACGAGTTGAAAATAAAATATTCCGTGATTGAGCATCCTCCGGTTTATACAATTGAGGAAATGGATTCACTTGGAATTTTTGACGGCGTAAGCATATGCAAAAATTTATTTGTCCGGAACGATAAAGGCAATAAACACTACTTAATAGTGATTCGCAAAGACAAACAAGCTGATCTGAAAGAAATTTCAGCGCGGATTTCTGAATCGCGCCTCTCGTTTGCTTCCGAAGAGCGGTTACAAAAATATCTCGGGCTCAAAAAAGGGGAGGTAACCCCTCTTGGGATAATAAATGACGAAGAACACGCAGTAATTATACTTCTGGACAAAGACCTTGACGGCAAAAAACCGGTGGGCGTTCACCCGAATGATAATTCAGCAACTGTAGTTTTATCATTCTATAGCCTTATAATGTACATAAAACATTTTGGCAACAAATTAAATACTATTTCCATATGACAAGGTGAATCAAATGATAAGAGTCAATACAAAAGAAACCGAATGGAAAGAAGGTCTTACGGTACAAGACATACTCGACGGGCAGGGGTACACTTTTAAAATGCTTGCCGTATGGGTAAACGATACGCCCGTGACGGCAGAATCGTTTGGAACCGCCATTGTGCCTGACGGCGCTGATGTACAGGCCATTCATCTTATAAGCGGGGGCTAATCATTGAGTATTGGCGTTATTTTCGATGTAAAAAAGTACGCAATTCACGATGGTCCAGGAATTCGCACCGCGTTTTTTTTAAAAGGATGTCCCCTGAGCTGCTGGTGGTGTCATAACCCGGAAAGTCTGTCCATGACGCCGGCACTTTTAAAAAGGGAGGAACGTTGCATTCACTGCGGTTTATGCGAAAACCAGACAAAATACGAAAAATGCCCAACTCTCGCGCTTGAAATGGCAGGACAAAAAGTCACTCCCCGGGAAGTTCTTGAAATAGCTAAGCAGGATGAACTTTTTTACGACTCGTCAGGCGGCGGGGTCACATTCACGGGAGGCGAGCCGCTCTTGCAGCCGGAGTTTTTATTTGAGTGCCTTGAGCTATGTAAAAAACATAGTATTCATACCGCTGTGGATACTTCAGGATTCGCCCCGCAAGAAACGGTTAAAAAAATAGCTTCGGTTGCCGACCTTTTCCTATTTGACTTTAAACATCCTGATCCTATAAAGCATGAATACTACACGGGAGTCAGCAACAAACAAATACTTGAAAACTTATTGCTGCTGGACAGGTTGATTGACGACAATCAATGCCGGGCGGAAGTTCATATAAGAATTCCGCTCATACCAACGGTCAACATGGACGAAGGCGCCCTGGCGGCGTCCGCGGAATTCATTGCAAAACTCAGGAATATACACAAAGTAGACCTGCTTCCGTATCACTCAGCGGGCAGGGCGAAATATCCAAAATGGAATATGGTTTATAAAATGGACACAATACAGCCCCCGGCAAAAGAAGAAGTTGAGCGGGCGCGTCAAATTTTTGCAGAAAGAAACATAAGCAACCTCCACATCGGAGGGTGAAATTGTGAAGCGTCAACGGGACGCCCTGTGTGCGTACCCTACGGTTCTATGGGGCGATGGTTGTGTTTATGGTGCACAAACCCCCGCCCCTTCGGGGCGCCCCCTTTGAAAAGGGGGCGGTTCCCCTGACGGAGCGTTCCGGTTATCAGACTGTTTTGTTTTTGTTTTTGTTTTGGTCTTTATCTTTTGTTTTTTACTGACCACTGATTACTGACCACTGATTACTGTCAACTGTCTTTTAGCGTTTACCTAACACGGGCGGCAGGTTGCCGCCCCTACAACTGTCAACTGTCAACTGTCTACTGTTTTTTAAGCTCTTTTGCCCACGAATCCTTTAACGA
>JGI24702J35022_10002731_pt1 | contig 10698 bp, 5 predicted proteins | sample TergutTh196P4_FD_35022 | JGI IMG/M metagenome (IMG submission 35022)
TCAAAACCGGCANGCCGGCTTTGAGCTTGGAGTTTTCACTTCGTGAAAACTCCGGAGCTAACCGCATTTATGCGGTTAGCCTCTCTCCCCTTCCCTATATTGCCAAAGATCTCCGGAACCTTTGTCCTCTTGAACTTCCGTCCCTTTGAACCTGCGGTCCCATGGGCTTTTCGCCCCGTTGTACACATTAAAGCAGAAACTACCTCCCAGCCCTTTTAGGGTAGGCTCAGAGGCGTGTTTTACGACACTACTATATATCTTTTATAAATGTCAAGTGGTTTTAATGATTTTTTTAAAAATAATTAAAAAATTGTCAAAATTCAAAAAAACTGGTGAATATTTTTCTATATTGGCTTCCTCATATAGCTTCCTAGAAAATATCTTTTACATCAATTTCCAGACCGGGCAGAACTGTTACAGGAATAATCTCCTGAATCCTTTCGTCATCTTTAGCGTCAGGTTCATTTACCCCATAGCCCTGGGTAAAATACCGGTCATTGTCCAAAACATGGACTTCTATTTCACGGGCCTCGGGGGACACAACCCAGTATTCCCTGACCTTTGCCTTGAGGTACAGATCGAATTTCAGGAACCGCTCTTTACGGGTATTTGAAGGAGAGAGGATTTCGATGATTAAATCCGGTGCGCCGTTACAACCCCGCTCGTCAATCTTGTCAGGGTCACAGATCACCGCTATATCCGGCTCCACCACAGTATCATCGCTTAAGTCTTCCCTGGGAAAAAGCCTGACGCCAAAAGGCGCAGCAAAAACTTCACAGGTTTTTCCTTCAAGGAAACTGTAGAGTCTATTAAATAACCGGCCTGAAATTCTTTGATGAATGGTTATGGGCGGACTCATCATATAAACATTCCCGTATATTATTTCCGCCCGGATATCTTCGTCCCATTCCAGGTAATCGGAATATGTGTACCGCTCTTTTTGTTCAAACACTGTAGACATGACTACCTCTATTATAATTATAGGACAGGAAGCCTGGTTTGGGAAGCAATGATTTAGGTCGCAAGCAATAGATCTGTCCGGAAACTTCAGTTTCTGCCGAACCAAAGGTTCGCCAAATTGCTATTGAATATGCATCTTTTATGGAGATACCTTATCAAGGTTTTGATTTTCGTATCTTAAGTTCTGCTTCCTTGCTTTCAATTGATTCCTTGGCTGTCGCTATTTCAGCAAGTATAGCCTTTATAGGAGCATTATCTTTTGAAAGCGTATCTTCTCCCCTTTCTGTGAATGCCTGGTAGGCTTCAGTTCCCAGCCGGCCTATGAGTTTTTGAGCCTGATTTTCGAGCTGCTTGATTTCAAACATCAAAACGCCGCGTTCCCCCAGATCCTGGGCTTTGGCGCCGGCTTTGGTGGCGAATTCCTTTGAAACCGCCACTCCCTGATCCAATAATTCCCTCATTCTTTCACTAAATGTCATAAATTCCTCCATTCCTGATTTATAAAAACCTATTTTCTCTTAATTCCAAGGATGGTGAGATCATCGTACTGCTCATCTTCCTTGATATGTGTATAATACATATATGCGGGGTTGCCCGGAGTCTCCCGTGTAAAAGAACAGTAATTCCTGTATTGGAGGAAGTGCTTTTTGAGGAAAGCATCAACTGTTCTGTCTACCAATACCTTGTTATCATCGGTTGCTTTGGGATCATAGTAACAGCGGAACATTTTTTCTACTGAAACCATTGCCATTATGACTTCCTCAACACTGCCTTGTGAGCCAGTAAAGTCAAAACCAAGATCCTTGTCATCTCCTTCCGGATTATGCCATTTATGCAAATTATAAATCTGCCTGTTCATTACAGCGTTTATTATGGCCTCAACCCGATCAGGGCCCATCTCTTCATCTCCCTGACCTACGGTATGATTTTCATGGGGAGTATCCATCTCCCCCTCTTCACAGATAATATCTTTATAGTCAGGGCTCCTGAACTTTCGTTTGGCTTCTTCAATACCGTCGGTGTATAGGAGGAGTATGTCTCCGGCATCCAATGTAATGGTCTGAACCGAATAGCCGCCCTTTGATTCCACAAGGAAATTTGGAAGTACTCCGGTTGCCGGGGTCTCGGGCAGGGTAAGGGTTTTGATCTTCTTCTCAGATGCATCAAAAAGATGAATTATGTTATCACCTGCGTTACAGAAACGTACCACTCCGGTCTGGGAATCGTATAGGCATAGGGTAAAAGCCGCAAACCGGCCCTTAAAACCCAGGGTTTCTATAAAATCGTTGATCTGATACACCACCTGTTCTATGCGCATTCCTTTTTCGGTAGGTTTCCACTGCTTAAAATAGTTCAGGAACATGGTGGCTACCTGAATCATGATGAGGGCTGCCGGGATACCCTTTCCTGCCACATCACACTTTATTATGGCGTAATACCGGCCGTCCAGATCCTGATAGTCGAAATAGTCCCCTGAAACGCCCTTTGCCCCCTCATAATAACCGAAGAAGCTAAGGTATTTGGTATCTTTTGATCCGTAACTTAATTTATTTCCTTCCCGGTCCAGTTCCAGCGGGATGAATTTCTTCTGAATTTCCTTTCCTATGGAAAGATCCGACGCTGCCATTGCAGCCTTCACAAGGCCATGGGTCATATCATTTATGGTATTTCCAAGAATGGTAAGCTCATCCCTTGACTTCAGCTTTATATCCACCCCATTCAGTTTTGCTTTGTCTTCAGTATCCCGGATAATTTCTACATGCCTTACCAATTGCCTTATTGGCCGAATGATTAGAGCGGCAACAATAAGGGCGCCAATTGCACCGATAGCCAGAGCAGCCAGGGCTACAACCATAATTACTCTGATAATGTTTATCCGACCGGCGTCAATTTCACCAAGAATGGAATCTATGGATATGCTCAGTCGAATAAGGCCCCTGAAAAATATATCCTCATTTCCCTGGCGGTACATGACAGGCTTGAAGAAAACGTAAGTACGATCTTCGGAGGCGACAAAACTATCCAGAGAAAATTCCGGTTCCGACCCTATTTCCCTGGCAATTTCCGAAAGACGCTCACTTACCCTGGCCTGTAAAGTCCTTACCTGAACCTGTATATCTTCAAGACGCCGCATACTTTCCGCATCTGTTCTTAATGCGAGAATCTGTCCTTCCTGGGTAAGCTCATTGATGCTTTCCGATATGGTTCCTACTTCAAGCCGGGCTCGATCGTTTAATTCGTCAGATATCTCCCTAAGTCTGGGCGACAGGACATCTGTAATCCGGGATATACCGGGCTGAAATTCACTTGTATCGATCTTGCTTAAAATATCCGGATCATTGGTAGCCCAAACCTGATCATCAAAAATTGTTGTGTCGGGGTTATAGCCGGTAATTGTTACGTACCGGGCTTCCGGTATCGAATTCATCTGGGCCGGGAGAAGTCCAAGTTCCAGAACACTGCGCAGGGGGAGATATGCCCTGGAATTGGTAGCAAGCCCCTCCAGGAGTACCGTAGAACGATCCCAAAGGCCGCGTAACAGGGTCTCCTGCTGTGTCTGTGTCATTATGAGATAAAGAGGGGCTGAAACCATGATTACCACAGCCAAAACCAGCGCAATTGTAAAGGAAGCCAGTTTAAGGCGCAGACCGGTTCCACGTCTTTTTATCCGGGTTAACCGCTTTTTCTTTTCTTGAGGCATAAGTTCTCCTGTAATAAGAGCAACCGCATCAAGTTTAATAGCGGCGCTTTCAGCTACAGTTTCTCCGATACCGCGGACTGAGATAACCAGGCCCAGTATGCAGAGAATCAATATGGAAATAAGTATAAGATTCCCCGAATCAGGATTTAAACGTCGATCTATTGAACGAACCCATGAAGGACTCCAGACACTGGAATAGTCACCGAATTTTACGGTTCCGGTTTCAGTGATCGCTACTTGAGGTCCTGTAAAAAAAGTTCCCCTCAATGGATGTACAACACCTAGACGGTAAAGTCCCTCATCAATGCCATCCGCCCTAAGATCCCGGATTTCCCGGTCAGAGGCAACACTGAAATCTCCACGGCTCAGCAAAAACTCATAATCATAGGGAGGAATACCATCCCTGTCCAGGATTATCCGTTCTGCGTCTCCGCCCTGGGAAAACCCCCGTCCAATTATCTGGATATGGAGAATTCCCTGCAGATCCTGGGCGGCATCTACCCAGGTTATGTACGTTTGAGGTATATACTTGTTCGTCCTGAAAAAAATACTTGAAGCAGGCCCAACATTTCCTGCTTCATCAATTGCCCTTGCCGTAAAGCGCCATACCCCATTGTCCTGATTCGTATAGGAAGCATAAGTTCTAGCCCCCTGAATGCGGGGAGTATCAATTCTTCCGGATGAGTATTGCTCCTCCATGGAAGCAGTGAACTGTTCATTATCCATGTTGATGAAAGCCCCGCCGGCTGTAAGTAATTCAAGATTCCAGGCATAACCTTCAATATCCTCTTCCGTTGGAGTTTCCCAGTGAATCTCAAAGGTATTTGAGGGGAGATATCCTCTCGCATCCAGATCAGGCTGGATAATTGAAAGGGCTATAGGAGGTGTAGTATCCCTTATGTATTCAAGCCGCGAAGGCGGGGACCAGTTTTCGGCATAATCCTGGGCTATAACAGTAAAGAACCAGCTGCCATCTTCATCGGCTATCTGTTCCAGAGACGGCATCCTGCCGGTTGTATTGAAAATCTGAATGTTTTTTTCGGGTATTATGCTCTCATCCCGGCTCCAGGAATAGGAAAAGCCATGAATCCCGGAAGAATCGTACGGAATATTCCAGGATATCTGTACCCTGTCGCCGCGTGTTCTTCGCCCCGGAAGAAAATTCCCGGCAGTAATGCGTACCGGATCCACAGTAGTATCCGGTGAAATTAGGTAAATCCTTGTGCTGCCCTGGGCGGCGGTATTCTGCCAAAAAATATAAAGATCATCCCTGTCTATAACCGGCCGGCCGAAAGAAGCTTCCCCTGCGGTTCCCCCGGACAGATCCATCTCTTCCCACTGAAACCCTGACTGCCGGGCAAGAAAAATCCCGTTCCTGCCCCGGCGGTTATCAAACCACAGAATACTGGTTTTGCCGTCATGATTAAAAGCAATGGGATTATTGCAGTAAGTAACTGTTGAATTGACCCGTTCGGCTATGCCAACAATGGTTCCGTCCCTGCCTACCCTCCCGGCGTAAATCTGGGGCGAATTGGTACGGTACCTTCGTTCCCAAACCAGAAACAGGGAATTATCCTGAACGGAAAGATGCGGCCTTTGATTGTCAAAATTATCCGCAGAGGCAGAAGTATTGGTATAAGTATCCCTAAATTGGGTAAAACGTATGGAAGGCCCCCAGCTGCGCCCTCCATCATCGGATATTTTAAAGAAGAGCTGAAAAGTAGGAATTGTTTCGGTACTTCCGGTAAAAGACTGAAAAACAACATACTCCCGGCCGCCATAAGACACATGGGAAGGCAGGAATGTTAATTGCATGCCGGCTTCGGTAACAAAGGGCTGAAAAGCCGGCCAGGAACGGCCATCCTGTGAATGGGAATAGAAAATTGAAAGGGAAGACTCCCCTCCTCTGGTTATAAAAAGCAGGTAACTTCCGTCGGAGCAGATGGCGATTCTGGGCGCCAGGGAACTCTCGGCGCCGCTGTTAAACCGGTAACGATCAAAGCTAAGCCCCATATCCTCTGATATAAGTATTTCCGTCTGACTGGCGGAAGCGGCTGCGGCAATAAGGATGCGGTTATTGGAATCGATTATTGCACTGATAATGGAAGGTTCTGTTCCCGAATAAACATAAGGTCCGCCGATAATTCCCCGCCTTATCCAGGGTTCACCAGGCATCTTAACCGCAAGGGCTATATTGATGCTGCCTTCCCCCCTGCCGGCCTGACCCGGCGCGGAAAGGCGGTCTGATTCCTGCCAAACCACTATGCCGAAATTGTTATTGTACGCGGTAACGGGAAAATTTGCCTGTCCACTGGAAAACGCTTCGGGCATCTCCCAATATAGATTTGTCTGGGCATAAACTGCCGGGAAAATAAAAATAATGAAGAAAAAAATTAATCCTGAGAAATTTCTTTTAATCATAAAACAGAATCGATCCTTCGCTTTAAATCCTGAATCTGGGTCGATTTCCTGTATTCCGGATTCTGGAGGAGCTGAATCACGATGGAATTGGCTGTCAAATAGTTTCCGCGCAAAAATTCCTGTTGCGCCTGATTAAACAGATCCATTGCATAGGTTGGGATATATATGGTCCCTGTACCATACATAAGGATATTGAGCGTATCCATATCCGTCTGAGCCTGGACATTGTTGGGATTCAGCTTTATGGCTTCATTTAACCATGTCTGGGCAGCTTCATAACGAATTGAGTCCCTGGCATTTATTACAGCCTGGGCATTTCGGCTTAATTCGGCGGACCGGGCCAGATCCCTGGGATCCGGTGGCGGCTGCCTATAGTCCATATCATATTCCGCCTGGGTAAGAATGGCCTGTATTCCCGGATACCGTGGGTTTATTCCGGCAAGATCCTGGAGATCCGCAAAAGCCTGAAGGTTTTTCACCTTGGTTCCAGAAACAGCTTCGCTGAGCCGCTGCTGGAAATTTGCGTTGAACGCAACAGGATCCAGTTGCTGCTCGATCATGAGTTCCAGCATTCTGGCATTCTGGTTCAGGGGGAATATCAGCCTTACTTCCCTGGTTTTGTCCCTCGCCTCGTTGAATCTGGCAATCCCTTCCTGGCGCCGACCGTCACCGAGAAGCCTTACTCCTTCGTTGTAATTGCGGCTTGCATCAGAAAGGAGCTGACTCATCTCGGCGTAGAGGGGTGCAGTAACAGGTATTGTCCGCCCGGATTGAATTGACATGGCGCCGCGGACCAGATTAAGCCAGTATTCTACTTCAGGTTGTTCAATTACATTGGTATCACGCCAGCGATTCTGGGCATTTACCAGAGCTGTTTCAGCCTGTTCCATGTTTCCCTGGAAATAAAGATTACGGGCAGTTGTCACGAGGTCACGGACATCCCTTACGACAATTTCATTTTCAACTCTGACAATTTCCGCTCCGAGTCTTTGCCCCTGAGCATCCGTGGCAGCCCTAAGCGAATCAGATTCCTGGATTGCCAAAGATGCGTTGTATTGTTCGGAGGAACGGGCAAGATTAGTCCTGGCGCCATTAAGATCGTTACGGCTCAAGGCTGCCTGGGCTGCCTGGAAAAGCCTGTCCCCTTCAAAGCGGAAGGATGCCGCCCTTTCGACTTGAGTTCTGGCAGCAGCCATAATTGGTGTGCTCCGGGTTTGCAGACTTAAAAGCCTGTTGAGAAAATTCCTTGCCGAAACATAAAGGGAGTTAACTTCGGCAGCGTCAAGAACATTCGGGGGCTCAGCTTCATATTGAGAAACAAGGGATCTTGCGGTGTCTAAGTCTGCTTCAAGGTTCCGGTTCATACGGGTCAGCATCTCCAGTCCCTCGGCCGGATAAAGTGCGGTATAGACTCCTCTTTCCTCATTCTCCCGGGAAATACCCTGAATCAGGGAATTTCCTCCGGCAAATTCATTTTCCCGGTCATTGGTCCGCTTTTCCAAATCGCCATTGGCAATTATATACATGCGTACAATCGAATTAAGCTGATAGGTCCGGAAACGGGAGTTCAGGTTAATAACCAAATTCCGTGTATCATTGAAGTAGGTTTGGGGGAGCCCCACACCACCGGGAATACCGGCAAGATCATCAATATAGGAGCGGATCGTTTCAATTTCATTCTGAAGCCTTCCCTCAATGGAAATAAGTCCGTCTATAAGATCCTGATAGGAAATGCGCAGATTCTGTTCTCCGGAAATTGCTGCCAATGTATCAATGGCGCCATCCTGCCAGGAGGAAAAGGTAAAGTTGCTGTCTGCTTCCAGATCACTGCCAAGATTTCCGATATTTCCGGTTTCAATCAGATAGGCAAGACTATTGTTCATGGCCCTGAATTTAAGATAAAGTCCGGCTTTCTCCTCACTAATCATTTCTCCATAAATGGAATAACTCTGTCCTCCGGCTGCCTCAAAGAGGGAATTCCAGCTTTTTGCTAAATCAAGAGCGTTTAGGACCAACAAAGTTGTATCATTAAAAGCCCAGAGACCTTCAGAAAAATCAAAATTTATCATTGCAGTAAAACCGGTGTTATAAGAGGTGTTTACAATATTATTCAAAGCAGTTTCTACCGGATCGATCCAGTATCGCCAAAATCTGTCCATGGTTCCGATCATTCCCTCATTTAAACCGGACGGACCGGCGATGAGCCGGCTTGCGAAGGAGAGGAATGATCTGTCTCCAAAAACACCCTGCTCCCTCTGAAGAATACCGAGTTGATCATCAAATGATATCTGTGTATCAACGAATCCTTTTTTAATGGCTGCAATTTCATTCATATTGGGTATGAGTTCAAGAAATGTAGACCCAATATCAGATGGGATGGGAGGATCTCTTGCAAGAGAATCAGATAAGGCCCGGGTTGCACGGCTGAAAGGATTAACGGCGCTGTTAAATATACGGATGTTTTCGTTAATGTTCCCGAGTCCCCGGGAAGCTGTATCTTCTGCAGCCTCGCCGTAACCGGAAGAAAAATAAACCTGCTGGTAAATATCAAGACCCGAAGCATAAGAGGCGAGAGCGCCGGAAAAATCATTTGCATTAAGCCGTTCTCTTGACGCCAAAAGGATCTGCTCAAGCCTTTTCCTGTTAACGTTGAATTCCGCCAGATACCGCACCTGATCCAGAAACTGCCTTGTAGCGGGATTTGACGGAGATTCTATAGTCAGAAGGAGATTGCTGAGTTCCAGGATCTTCTCGTTGTTTCCAGGATCGGTTTCAAGCAAATCCAAAAGATCATTGGCAATCTGATTGTACTGTTCCCGGAGCTTTATTATCATCTGAAGCCTCTTCTGGGCTTCTCCAAATCGGTCAGGATTGTCCTTTAAATACTCGGAGAGGAGCTGCATAGCCTGGTCGTATTCTTTCTGTTTTATAAACTCATCGGCTCTGGTCAGAGTCTGGTCTTCTTTTGATCCTCTGCCGTATAGAGACACCGCGGCAGTCAAGAGAATAAGAACCACCGCCAGGAATCTGAGTTGCCATTGCCTCCGGCATGAAAGAATCATTATTAATTATACCTTTCCATATTATATAATATATATTTTTAGTATCGGTAACCAGTGAAATCTCTATAGAAAGAAGGAATATTTAAAGCCCATACATCAGTGGAATGACAGCCGAAAGGCAAAAATTACGTCATATTCATGGAATTTTCTGCGATTCCGATATATATTTTATAGTAATGAAGAAATACCCAATTTTCTTTTTTATTGTTATATTCCTCTTTTTGTCAGGTATATTGGAAGCTGTGGATTTCAATCCTGATGGGTATGGTTCTATCTCCGATTTCCTTAATTCCATCTTTGGTTCGGACTCAAACGCTGGATTAACTGCGTTTCCGGTCCTAAAAATACCAATGGGCGGCCGTTCAGAGGGAATGGCCGGAGCTTTTTCCGCGGTTTCCGATGATATTTCTTTTATTGAGTATAATCCGGCTGGTTCTTCCATGCTTGCCAGGTCGGAACTGGCTTTCTTCCACAATAACTGGATTGCAGATACCATGATAGAAGGGGTTGTTTACGCTTCCCGGTACAAGGATCTTGGGTTTTCCGCCGGGGGCAAATGGCTCTATACTCCCTTTACAGAATATAATAGCTATGGCGACAGGGTTTCCAAAGGATACTACTCGGAAGGGGTTGCAGCCCTGAACGTTTCCTATAATTTCCTGAGAGGCTATTACTTTTCGGGCCTTTCGGTGGGTGCAACCCTAAAAGGCGCATTCAGGCTTGTTCCGGATTTTTCTGACGCGGATGACCAGGGAAATAATCAGGGAAAACTCATATCAGGTTCCGGCATATCTCAATCCTCTTTTATGATTATGGCGGATATTGGTGCATTAACCCGTTTTGATTTCCTAAAGCCATATAGCTCCCGGGACAAGAATACATCCGCCGCCCTGGTTCTGCGTAATCTGGGCCCTCCGGCCAAAGGCGAACCTCTACCCACAGTTATTACAGCCGCTTTGGCTTATAAACCTCTCCGCCCTCTGCTTTTTTCCTTTGATTTTTCGGTTCCCATTAATTTTATGGACATTTCCCATTCGGAAAAACCCTATTGGGCCTTTGGTGTTGCAGGTGAAATAACGAGTTTTCTTTCCATGAGAGCCGGCTTCATGGGCAAGTCGGGAAATGTAAGAATAACGGCAGGAAGCGCAATAATTCTAAATAAAATATCCCTGGACATTAATTATACCCTTGATCTATTAACCCAGATACAACCTCTTAACAGGGTGAGCCTTGGCGTTCGTTTTGATCTTGGGGATCAGGGCAGAAAAGCCATGTCCCAAAAAGTAGATGAGCTCTATCTTCAGGGACTGGAAGCCTATTCCCGTTCAGATTACCAAACTGCCCGGGAATGCTGGGAAGAAGTTCTTGAACTTGACCCGCGTTTTGATCCGGCAAAGGAAGCGCTTAACCTAATCAATAAAACTATTGGAGTACAGGAACGGATCAGGGACATGTCGCGGTTATTCATTTAAACAATAATTTATCGAACTGTTTGTCACACAATAATCCAATATAAATTCCGACAAAGGGGCGGCTATATACCCAGGTGAAAAC
>JGI24702J35022_10002732_pt1 | contig 10698 bp, 8 predicted proteins | sample TergutTh196P4_FD_35022 | JGI IMG/M metagenome (IMG submission 35022)
ACCGGAGAACCTTTGGGACGAATGTGCGATAAGTCATGACCGACGCCTCCTCTTCGTTTCATTAATTGCACTTGTTCTTCATCAATCCTGATGATTGCTCCATACGAATCTGCAGGTCCATCCAAACCGATTACAAAACAATTCGATAAAGAAGCAATTTGAAAATCGTTTCCAATACCGGTCATCGGACTTCCTTGCGGAACAATGTATTGAAACCGGTCGAATAAATCAAATAACTCTTTCTCCGAAACCGGATTAGGATATTTTTTTTCAATACGGGCGATTTCAGTCGCTAAACGATGATGCATATCCGCCGGCGTTTTTTCGTATATATTACCGAATGCATCTTTTAATGCATATTTTGTTACGAATACCTTAGCTGCTAATTCATCGCCGCAGAAATAATCCAAAGAAGCTTTATATGCTTCATCGAAAGTATAGATGCTCTTATCCATAAGTGAGGTGAACTTTTTTTTAGTTTTTTTTTGAGAATAAGAGGCAAAGTTAATAAAAAATAATATTTCAAAACAAATTATTTTTGCAAAGTTTTCTAAAAAAAAACTTATAGGATTGAAATACAATGAAATAAATTTTACAAATTATTTAAAAATTTCCAAAAAGTATTACAAACCTGAATTATCTATATAAAAAAGTTCATNGTTAAATCTTTTTTCCCGGTGTTATAAAATTTTTTATCTATATTTGCATATACCTACAACCNGNTCATTCTATCTAAGTCAAAAAATGAGAAGGAACATTAACAATCGGGGTAATTGCAGCAATTTTATCCGCCACTTTAAATNCGGANGGACATTTTACCGAACAAGCAGTACAATCGGAACAAACATTGTTACTCAATGCCAAATCNACTAAAGTTTCTTTGGATAATAAGGGTTGCTTGTAGCCGTAATTATACATNTAAGCGCGCATAATGTCCGGTATTGGGAGATGTTTACTGCAATCTTTCACGCATTTCTCGCAATTTTGGCAATACAATAATTCATTCTTATCCCTCAAATCGGCCAAATATTTTTTATCATTTTCATCTAATTCGGGACGGCGGGCGGCTTCTAAACAATTTTCCAACAATTCGAAAGTAGAACAACCCGGGAAGACTGTGGTTATGTTCGGATTTGACCAAACCCAGCGTAAACAAGCGGCGCCGTCAATCTTTTTTTTCCCTTCTGCATTTTCTACCCCTCCGGCCATCGTTTTCATAGCAATAAAACCCAAACCGGCGTCTGCTCCCCGTTGAATCGCTTCAAACAATTGGGGAAGATTACCTAATTTGAAATTGTAGCTTAATTGACATACTTCAAAAACTCCCGACTTTATCGCCTCATCAATCAGTTCCGGTTTATTTGCATGAGTAGTAAATCCAATATGTTTTACTTTCCCTTCGGCTTTGAATTTTTTCAACATATTAATCAAACGGGGATCCGTAAAGGCTTCGGGATTTTGTATTCCATGTACGCCATAAATATCTACATAATTCATTTGTAAACGGCGGAGGCTTGTATTTAAAATTTCTTCGAATTCCGTTTCAAAATTTTCTGATTTGAGATTAGCTCCTCCCCTGGTTGATATCATAAATGTACTTCGGTCTTTGTCTTTAAAGAATGCGCCCAATGCTTCTTCATTTCTACCGTTTTGATAGTCGTAAGCCGTATCAAAAAAGATTAANCCGGCATTGTATGCAGCACGTATTACGGCCACATTATCGGGATTTATTGCTCCCATGCTCAATATTGGAATTTCAATTCCCGTTTTGCCTAATTTCCGGGTAGGAAAAACTTCTTTTATTACTGCTTTAGCTGTTGATGAAGCCATTGTAATCTCCGGAACAACCATTGCCCCAGCGCCTGCAAGAGCTGAAACTCCTAAAAATTTTCGTCTATTCATAAGTATTAAAATTAAACTAAAAAACTAAAAAACCTAACTATTCAATAATAGTAATCCATTTATGTTTATCTTCTTCTTCGCTGTATTGAATCGTTCACAATTACTTGTACAACTTCAGGCTAAAGTAACCGGATTCTCCGTTTTCAGATAACCGAAAGTTAAATCAGCCCAATTGATATTTTCCATAATGATTGATTTTCACGAACAAAGGTAATGATCTTTTCTTAAAAGTTTTTTATTTGTTACGAATTTGTATTAAATCTTTTTTCATCAAGTAAATTTTTTAAATTACAAAATCGTACATACCTTTGAAAAGTACAATAACAAATGTTTCGCACCTCATAAAGTTCTAAATAATAGGGAGGATAATAAGATAAAAAAGTAGAGGGTTATTTACAGATATTATTGAAAATAAAGGACATAATTATAGATTCCCAAATTATGAAAATAAATGATTTTTATACCTGTCTCCGAAGGAGATATATATCTATAGCCCCTATCGGGGAATAGATGCAAATTCAACACTTCGTATTGTATTCTATTTATCAGTGGGTTAAAACGAAGTGCGAAACATTAGTACAATAATTATCCTAAATTTCAGTTTAAAAATACAAATAGTTATGAATGAATAAGTCTGTTGCTTTATTCCTGTGTTTGTTTTTTTGTTTTCTTTCTTGTAAGACTGCTAAGTTAAGTGATGCGGTGGCAAAGCATGAAAGAGGAGAATATTATGATGCTGCCGGAATTTACAGGAAAGTATATGCTAAAACGTCGCCGAAGAAAACATGGTTGCGGGGAAGCATTGCTTTTAACATGGCCGAATGTTACAGCGAAACCGGAAATACGCAACGGGCATTAAGCGCTTACACCAATGCGATCCGCTACCAATATCCCGACAGTTCGGCTGTTTTTCGGTCGGCGCAAATGTTACATAAATTAGGAAAATATAGCGATGCAATCAAGCAATACAACGCTTTTTTAGATATTGTTCCCGACAATGTGCTATCAAAAAACGGAATTTCAGGTTGCGATTCAGCCGTTCTTTGGAAAAAAAATCCCAGGTTGCGATTCAGCCGTTCTTTGGAAGAAAAATCCTACTTTATATACGGTAAAAAAAATGGATAAGTTCAATTCGCGTGATGGAGAATTTTCACCCATGTTCAACGGAGAAAAATACGATCAACTAATCTTCACTTCATCCCGAAAAGAAGCGACCGGAGATGCAAAAAGCGCTATTACCGGTTTGAAAAACAACGACTTTTTTTTAGTAAAACAAGATGAAAAAGGGCAATGGATGAAACCGGCAGTAATTGAAAGCGGTATCAATACCGAATTTGATGAAGGATGCAGTACGGTTTCCGGCGACGGCTCTACGCTTTATTATACCTATTGTGCTGAAGAAGAGGATGGCCCGAGAACAGCCGAAATACGAAAATCAGCACGTTCCGGAGCCGAATGGGGCGCAGGAGAACAGGTAACTATTTTTCCGGATACATTAACAATGGCTGCTCATCCATCCGTAGGAAAAGACGGTTATCTGTATTTCGTTTCGGACATCAAGGGAGGTTATGGAGGAAAGGATATTTGGCGCATACTTATTGAAGAAATCGGCAAAGCACATCCGGAAAATTTAGGCCCGGAAATCAATACTCCCGGCGATGAAATGTTTCCCTATATGCGGGATAACGGAACCTTGTATTTTTCTTCCAACGGTCATCCGGGAATGGGTGGACTTGATATTTTCAAAGCGTTACAAAATAAAGAAGGAAAATGGGAGATAGAAAATATGAAATCTCCCATTAACAGCATGGCCGACGATTTCGGAATAACGTTTGAAGGACTGAAAGAAAAAGGATTTTTCAGCAGTAACCGTAACGATTCGCGCGGGAGTGATCATATTTATTCATTTGAACGTCCCGGCGTCCAGGTTATTGTAGAAGGATGGGTATTGGATAAAGAGGAAGAAATCGTTGATAATGCATTTGTCCGTATCGTAGGAAAAGATGGAACCGATCAACGAATATTTTCCCGTAAAGACGGAACATATTTAACGGAAGTCGTACAAGGCATGGAATATGTCATGTTGGGGAGCGCTCCGGGGTATCTGAATCAGAAACAAACATTATCGNTACCCGATGAAGAAAAAAGCGAAGTATTNTATGTTGATTTTTATTTAGCATCCATCTCCAAACCGGTTTTAATTGAAAATATTTTTTACGATTTTGATAAAGCAACGCTTCGACCGGAATCGAAAGAAGCCTTAGATGAACTTATTGCTTTGCTGGATGATAATCCGAATGTGACCATAGAATTGTCGGCGCATACCGATCGTATGGGTTCGGAAGAGTATAATATAAATTTGTCGCAACGGCGTGCGCAGTCGGTTGTTGACTATTTGATTAACGGTGGAATTGAAAAAGATCGTTTAACAGCGGTCGGTTACGGTAAATCGGAACCAAAAGAAGTTTCAAAAAATATGGCAAAACAATTCGAATTCCTTCCGGAAGGACAAAAGTTGGATGTCGAATTTATAGATACGCTTTCTTCAAAAGAACAGGAAATTGCCGACCAAATCAATCGGCGAACCGAATTTAGGGTATTGCGAACCGATTACCGCTTGTTTTGATTTGTATATAGAATAAACGAATTATTTAAAAAAAGTATTATCTTTGTGTATTAGAAAAATTATAAACGTATGAAAGATAATTATTGTATCATTATGGGTGGCGGAATCGGAAGTCGCTTCTGGCCTTTCAGCAAGGAAGATCGTCCCAAACAATTCCTTGATTTTTTTGGTATTGGACGATCGCTGATCCAACAGACTTTTGACCGTTTTAACCGGATTATTCCTACCGAGAATATCTATATTGCAACAAACAAAGATTATGTTGCTTTAGTGAAAGAACAATTGCCGGAAATTGCCGATCACCAGATTTTGTCGGAACCTACGCGCCGGAATACAGCGCCTTGTATTGCTTATGCTTCATACAGAATACAGTCAATTAATCCGAATGCCAATATTGTGGTTACTCCTGCCGATCACTTGATCCTAAACGAAGACAATTTTCTTAAAAATATTAAGAAGGGATTAACATTTGCGGCTAAATTTTCTTCTTTATTGACCTTAGGCGTAAAGCCCAATCGTCCGGAAACCGGTTATGGCTACATTCAAACCCAAGAAGGCGGAACAGACAATATTCAGAAAGTAAAAACATTTACGGAAAAACCTGATAACGAATTAGCTAAAGTGTTTTTTGAAACCGGNGAATTCTTCTGGAATTCAGGTATTTTCATCTGGAATNTACAAACCATTTTGAACGCTATCCGTAAATACCTTCCGGATATGGCTTATCGTATGGACCAATACCTGAATATTTATAATTCGCCTGAAGAAGCGGCATTTATTGAAGAACATTATCCGATGTTCCAAAACATTTCCATTGATTACGGAATCATGGAAAAAGCAGATAATGTGTATATGTTGATGGCTGATTTTGGCTGGTCGGATTTAGGTACATGGGGATCATTGTATGATCTTTCGGAAAAAGACAGAGACCAAAATGCGGTATTGAAATGTAAGTCTTTATTTGTTGAAAGCGAAGGTAATTTGTTGACTCTTCCTGAAAAAAAATTAGCAGTTATTCAAGGCCTCAATGACTATATTATTGCAGAATCGGACGAGATTCTGCTTATTTGTAAGAAATCGGACGAACAACGAATCAAACAATTTGTTGCCGACATTGCAATGAAGTATGGAGAGGAATATCTTTGATGATATTAAAAAAACAGCAGCAATCTTTCTATAAAGTATCTGATAAGGTGTTAGTCAATAATCATTCCGCTTCCGAGACATAACCGGCAATCCCGGTCGTAGACTACGCCGAATTGTCCGGCTGCGATTCCTTGTATTTTATCGTCCGATTCAATGCGGTAAATATCGCCGATCCGCCNGATTTTNCCGAATGTAAATTCAGGCGTATGCCGGATTTTGAAAGCNATTTCCTTTTCGCCGGAAAAATCACCCCAAGGATCTTCGGTGATGAAACCGAATCCTTGCAGATTGACGGTTTTACCGTATTGCGTTTCGGGGTCGTATCCGTTGGAAACATAGATTATGTTTTGTTCGACGTCCTTTTTAATCACAAACCAGGGACCGCCGCTCAGGTACAGTCCCTTGCGTTGTCCGATGGTGTGAAACCAATAACCTTTGTGTTTTCCCAAGTATTTACCTGTTTCCCATTCAACGATTTTACCGGGTCGTTCACCCAGATAACGGCGGATAAAATCGTTATAATTGATTTTTCCAAGAAAACATATTCCTTGACTGTCTTTGCGTGCGGCGCTTGGAAGTCCTTGCGCAACGGCAATAGCGCGTACTTCTTTTTTTAGCAGGCGACCAATGGGAAACATAAGTTTGGAAACCTGCAAATAATTCACCTGACCGAGAAAATAGGTTTGGTCTTTGACTTTGTCTGCGGCTGTGGAAAGGTAGGTTTTATTGTTTATCTCAGTGGTTGTTGCATAATGACCGGTTGCAATCCGGTCAAAAGCATGTCCCCATTTTTGCTCAAATACGCCGAACTTTATCAACTTGTTGCACATGATATCGGGATTAGGCGTCAGTCCGCGCCTGACAGCATCAATGGTATAACTGACCACATTTTCCCAATATTCCTGGTGCAGAGAAACGACTTCCATCCGGCANCCGTATTTCCGGGCAATGTAGGTAGTGATTTCAATGTCTTCTTCCGACGGGCAATCAATAAAACCGCCCTTCTCTTCCATCCCGATTTTTATGTAAAAGATGACAGGATCGTAGCCTGCTTCTTTCAACAGATGGACGATCACCGAACTATCCACTCCTCCCGATACCAATGCGGCTATATTCATGTTTTTTAAAACCTTATACTTACATCAACGCCCATTGTAAACGGTCGTCCTTTCTGCGCCAAGTCACGTCCTAAACTTTGAAAATAAAAGGCGGCATAATCGGTGTTCAAGGTGTTGTTTGTCCAGACGCCCAATTCGAAAATGCCTTTGTTGACTGTAGCTTTCATATTCAGGATTCCATAGAAATTCTGATAAATATCGTTGGATTCCGTCCAGTAAATTCTTCCTGCAGCATTGTATTGCGCTTGAATATTGAAACGGTCAATACATTTATTTATAAACCGCTTGTTGTAAATCAAGCCAAGCGACAGGGTGTTTTGAGGAGCATACGGAATCGCTTTCCCTTTGTAGTTTATTCCTCCCATTTCGTAATCCTTGAATGTAGCATGAGTAAATCCATAATTGGCATTGGCTTGGAACGATTCATTGAAACGAGCGGTTAATGCCAAGTCGAATCCTACACTCCTCGCTTTTCCCGCATTTTTCACGATTCTTCCCTGTCCGCTTTCTACAAAATCGGTTATCTGTATATCCCGCGCATTGATGTGAAAGATGGATAGTTCGGCATAGAGAAAATCTTTCACAGGTTCTCCTTTGAATCCCGCTTCATAGATCCAATTGTGTTCCGGACGATAGGTTACCGATTCAAGGATTGATTCAGGCGATTCCTGTTCTACAGGCTCTCCGGGACTTCCGCTTTTTCCTTTTACTTCGACGATATTCCGTACAATATCGGCAAACATCTGAATATTATGTCCGCCGGCTTTGTATCCTTTTGCAAATGATGCGTAAACATAATGGTTTGGGTCGAACGTATATTTCAAAGCAACTTTGGGTAGCCATTCTGAAAACGACACATCACCGGAGCCGAATGGTTCGGTTCTTACCGGACTGTTAACAGGTCTCGGCATACCGACCGGAGTAACTTCTAAATTCATTAACATAGAAGTATTATAATCCAATTCTGTTCTTTCGTAATCAAAACGAATACCTGCCGTAAGCGACAAGTTATCTATAAACAAATTGTTATATGTAGATTGATGGAAGAAAGCAAAACCCGATGAAGGCGTTTTGAAAACGCCCGGAATAGGTATTTCAGAATCGGTGACTTTAAACACCGGCGCACGNGGATTATCTTCATGNATTTTATCAAATACCGGTTGCAGAATTTCTTTAATACCCGATTCGCCTATAGTTGTAACAACACTGGTTTTCAAATCGTTATGAAATCCGAAAGCGCCGAGCGACCACTGGTAATTNTTTGAAGTATTCGACTTCAGAGTAAATTCTTGCGTCCATGATTTTTCGTTTTGCAATTGATTCAACCGGAACATATCGGTAATTCCGTAATCGGTATCCATTTTCATNTNGTCGTTGAATTGAAGAAAACCGGTTGCNGAATTAAANACAACGGATTCGTTCCGGTAACTCAAATTCAGATTATGCGTCCAGGTTTGCCGGTCGTAACTTCCTGCATAATTGTAAGAAGGACTTGCTATTTTCCCGTTGACGTATTCGCCGTAAGGGAATGCGCCTTGCCGGCAAGTATCGAAATTCAGCGTGTACATAACCATCCAGTTGGGATTAATTTTCCAATCAATTCGTGCTTTTCCTCCTGTTGAACGCAGTTTATCGGCTTTTTCGCCTGTATATTGATTGGTAAAATATCCGTCGTGACGGTTACCGTAGAGATTCAGAGATATCCCAAGATTTTCACGGATAAGAAACGAGGCGATGGCTTTTCCCCGCAACAGACCGTAATTTCCTCCCGTAACCGTAACTTTAGTATATGACGGTTGAAGCGGCGATTGTGTAAAGACGTTGACAATTCCGCTCATTGCATTCCGTCCGTAAAGCGTTCCCTGCGGACCGCGAAGCACTTCCACCCGTTGAACATCTACAAAATCGAAATCAAAAACCGTTTTATCCATATAAGGCATATTATCAACATACATTCCAATGGATTGCCCCGTGCTGCGTTCTCCGATCCCACGGATATAAACCGGCGTAGAAAGTTTAGAGCCATAATCGGCTACAAAGAAATTCGGGATAACGGAACTCAATCCTTTGATAGAAGTTATTTTTTGTCCTTCAATCATTTGCGGCGTGATAATAGAAACCGATGCCGGAAAAGACTTCAAGTCGTTGGTTTCCTTGGTTGAGGATGAAATGATAACTTCATCCAAATAATGGGTTTTTACCGTATCTTGCGATAACTTATCGCTTTCCGCGTATGTATTTCCAATAAAACTTACGATCAATGCGCTTACAATTACAATTTTATTTTTCTTCATTTTCTTCATTTAACTTCGTTTAACTTCCTTTAACTCCTTATAACTTCCTTTTCTCCTTAAAAACCCGCTTAATATACGGAATTTCCTTCAGAGGTAAATCCCTATTGATGAATACAGTTAGATATATTCCAATTAAAACGCTCCTGAATCCCAAGCGAAGCCACAGGTTTTCTACCGGAACGAATATGGCTATACAATACAATATCATTGCTAAACCTAAATACAGGAATAGGTTTTTTAAATCGTATTTTATGGGATAATATTTTTGACCAAATACATACGAGAGCAACATAATCAAGCCGTTACCGGCAAACGACGCCCATGCGCAAGCCATGTAACCGTATTTGGGAATAAAAATTATATTTAATAGAATAATCAGAACAAAACCGATGGATGAAAAAATCGTACCCCAATAGGTTTTGTCTGTTAGCTTATACCATATAGACAAATTGAAATATATTGCAAAAAATAATTCGCCCATCAATACAATCGGAACAACCGGCAAAGCGGCAAAATATTTGGGACTTATAAAATATTTTATAATATCTAAATAGAACGTAGTTCCAAGGAAAACCAATAGACCTAAAATGATAAAATATTTCATTATACCGGCATACGATTGCGTAGCGTTTTTATCCTTACTTTTTTCAAAAACAAAGGGTTCGTAGGCATAACGGAACGCTTGAGTAAACATCATCATAATCAAAGCAATCTTGAAACANGCGCTGTAAACTCCCAGTTCNTCAAANGTTTTATCCGCATCGGGATAAACGGCTGGAAATACTAATTTGTCTATTACCTGATTACTCATTCCGGCAAGTCCCATTATCATTAACGGAAAACAATACCGGAGCATTATTTTTGCTAACTTCCAATTGAAAGTGTATTTGAATCCTGTTACTTCAGAAAACAGAAATGCTGTTTGTATACCTGTAGCAAGTAAATTTGATACAAATACATAACCCAAATTAAAATTTTCCCTCCAGAACCAGGAAATTAAATTCGGATAATGTTTATTTATCTGGGGACAAGCAACTAAGAAAAAGACGCAAAACAGCGTATAGAGGACAACATTTAGAATTTTCAGAAATCCAAAGCGAATGGGTCTTTTCTTATAACGNAAGTAAGCNAAAGGGATTGCGCTGATTGTATCTAAACTTAAAATAATAATTATNAGTTTGATATATGTATCCGGAATATCAGAACTCCAGATTAAAGGTCGCACTTGGCTAAATAACCCCAAAAATACAATCAAAAACAAACATACAATTGTTGCAACGTTTAACAAAGTGGTAGAATACACCGTATTTGGTTTGTATTTATCTGTTTGGGAAACAAAACGGAAAAAACCGGTTTCCATTCCAAAAGTCAGGATAACAATAATGATTGCAACATATCCGTAAAGATTGGTCATCATACCGAATTCACTTTCTGCAAGCGTGTAAGTGAAAAGCGTAGTCAACAACCAATTGACCATCCTTACTAAGATCGTACTTCCTCCGTAAATCGTGCTGTCTTTTATCAGTGAACGCGCTTCTGCCATCGTGTTGTTTTATACGCGAAATAAACTTCGTTGAATTTGTAATTGGTGGGCAAAGATATTAAAAGCTTG
>JGI24702J35022_10002733_pt1 | contig 10698 bp, 10 predicted proteins | sample TergutTh196P4_FD_35022 | JGI IMG/M metagenome (IMG submission 35022)
GATTATCCGGAACGATGAAATCAATCAGCCTGTGAAGGTGTGTTATGCTTGGGCGAATAATCCCTTATTCATTTAGAACACAAGATAATAACTAATAACCGGATAATATACTTGAATGAATCTTTATATAAGTATGTTCTTTTATTACTTTCTAATAATTAAACAAAAGTTAAAGAATCATTCGGTTTTGACGAACGGAATTTATACGCTTTTTTAATAGTAAAATACAAGCAATGAAAGCATGGAGAGAAAGATGAAAAAAACAGTATTAACAATGGCGCTAATAAGTTTTGTAGTAACTTGTTATTCAAGTGAACCAAAAGAACTATCCGTCCTGAAAAATGTATTTGACGAATTTAAGGTTGAAGGTTCAATTCTTATTTATAACCGGAATGAAAATGTTTACATGGGATATAACTTAGAGAGATGTAATATCGCTTTTTGCCCTGCTTCGACATTTAAAATTCCAAACGCATTGATTGCTCTTGAAAGCGGCGTTGCAACAACAGAAACTGTTTTTAAATGGAATGGAGAAAAGAGAACTAATCCGATATGGGAAAAAGATATGACCATTAAAGAAGCGTTTCAAGTGTCGGCTGTTCCCGTTTTTCAAGANATAGCNCGGCGANTCGGNGTTGAAAAAATGAAATATTATACACAACTTTTTAATTATGGAAATTTGGATATAAATACTGAAAATATTGATAAATTTTGGTTGGAAGGAGAATCCAACATAACTCAGTATCAACAAGTTTATTTCCTTCAAAAATTATACAACTTACAATTACCCATTAGCGAGAATACCATGAAATTGACCAAAGAATTCATGTTGTTTGAAACGAATAGTAATTATAAAATCAGTGGAAAAACAGGTTGGGCAGTCCGGCAAGGTGAAAGTGTGACATGGTTTGTCGGCTACATAGAAACAGGAGATAATGTGTATATTTTTGCAACCAATGTTGCGCCGGACAAAGACGCCGATTTGAATACATTTGGTCAGGTAAGAACAGAATTAACAAAAGCGATCTTTAAGGAATTAAAGATTATACCTGATAATTAAAATAAACGAACGTTAAACGAAATATTAACCGTCCGAAAGGACACAATATTAATTGTAATGGAAAAAGTTAGAAAAATTTTAGTAATTATAGGAGGTATTAACTTCCTGCTATTTGGATTATTTCACTTATCTTTTTGGTATGGACTTGATTGGAAAAATGAACTAATCAAATTAACTGAAATAAACAGCAACGTGATGCAAATGTTAAATATCGGAATATCAGTTTTTTTATTATCATTTGGAGTTATTATGCTTTTTTATCGCAGGGAGATTTTAAATTCCGCATTAGGAAGAGCTTTGCTGATTGTCTTCTCATTATTCTGGCTTGCAAGATTAGTTGGGGAGTTTACATTTCCAGGTAATTCATTAATTTTAGGATTAATCTTGTTTTTATGTGTGCTGATTTACCTGATACCGGCAATCGTCAGGAAATAGATCGCCAATACCGTCGGGGATTATAGTTGCCACAGGGTATATGTGGGCTTTAGTTATTTAATCAATTTACACCCAAGCGTTAATGTAAACTAATAATTCATAATTCATAATTTATAATTCATAATTCATAATTCATAATTCATAATTATTTTACGTATGAAAATATTAATTATTTCTGTTTTATCTCTGGTTATTATAGGATGTACCCGGACGATAAAAACGAGCGAAACGAACGAACCCGTACTTAAAGAAGTTTTTGAAAATAAGTTTTTGATTGGCGCAGCATTGAATGCCGATCAGATTTGGGAAAAAGATACATTGGCGGTCGAGATAATAAACCGGCAGTTTAATGCCATTGTTGCCGAAAACTGTATGAAAAGTATGTATCTGCAACCCCAAGAGGGTGAATTTTACTTTAATGACGCCGACAAATTTGTGGAATTTGGCGTGCGTAACCGTATGTTTATCACCGGACATTGTTTAATCTGGCATTCTCAGGCTCCCGGATGGTTCTTTACGGATGATCAGGGAAATGATGTATCCAAAGAAATCCTCATAGAACGTATGAAGAACCATATTACAACCATCGTATCCCGTTATAAAGGAATTATTAAAGGATGGGATGTTGTAAATGAGGCTTTTCTGGATGACGGCTCTTGGCGCGACACCCAATTTTACAAGATTATCGGCGAAGATTATATCCCTCTTGCATTCCGTTTTGCAAACGAAGCCGATCCGGACGCTGAACTTTACTATAATGATTATAACGAATGGCATACAGGAAAAAGAGAAGCAATTGTGAAAATGATAAAACAACTGAAAGAGGAAGGTCTGCGTATTGACGCCATTGGAATGCAGGGACATATCGGCATGGACTATCCCGACCTTGAGGAGTACCGTACTGCTATCAATGCTTATACGGATGCAGGAGTGAAAGTGATGATTACTGAACTCGAATTAAGCGCTTTGCCTTCGCCGCGCTTGAATATTGGAGCTGATGTTTCCGATGCGGAGGCTTACCGTAACGAAATGAATCCCTATACAGCCGGTTTACCCGATTCGGTAGCCGTAGCTTGGACGAAACGGATGGCCGCCTTTTTTAATCTTTTTATTGACAATAAAGATAAGATAAAACGCATTACTTTATGGGGAGTGACAGACGCTAATTCATGGAAAAACGATTTCCCGATACACGGTCGCACTGATTATCCCTTATTATTTGACCGTGAATATAAAGCAAAACCGATTGTGAAAGAAATTATAGATATTGCCACTACAGAAAATAAAAATTCAAGAGTAATAAAAAAACCAAGGTATTTAGTTCCGGACGATTATATGGCAGACCCCGCTGTGCATGCATTTAATGGTAAATTATATATATATCCTTCCCATGATCGGGAAAGCGGTATTCCGGAAAACGACAACGGCGATCATTTTGACATGAAAGATTATCATGTGTTTTCTTTAGAGGATGTCGAAAACGGCGAANTNACCGATCATGGCGTAATTCTGGATATTAAAGATATCCCATGGGCGGGACGCCAACTATGGGATTGTGATGTGGCNTATAAAAACGGTAAATATTATTTGTATTTCCCTCTTAAAGACAAAAACGACGTCTTTCGCATNGGAGTCGCTGTGGCGGATCGTCCCGAAGGACCTTTCGTTCCGCAACCCGATCCGATTCGCGGGAGTTATAGCATTGATCCGTGTATTCTGGAAGAAAACGGAGATTATTATATTTATTTCGGAGGATTATGGGGCGGACAACTGCAACGCTACCGTGATAATAAAGCCTTGGAAAATGCTGCCTTTCCGGAGGATAACGAACCGGCTATTCCTCCACGGATAGCGAAACTGAGTAAAGATATGCTCCAATTTGCAGAAGAACCCCAACCGGTAGTTCTCTTGGATAAGGACGGTGATCCTATTACTCATGGTGATAATCAACGCCGCTTTTTCGAAGCGTCATGGGTACATAAATACAACGGTAAATATTATTTTTCTTATTCTACCGGCGATACGCACCTGTTATGTTATGCTACCGGCGATAATCCTTACGGGCCATTTGTTTATCAAGGTGTCATTTTAACCCCGGTTGTCGGCTGGACGACACATCATGCAATTGTGGAATATAAAGGGAAATGGTATCTCTTTTTTCACGACAGCGTTCCTTCGGGTGGAAAAACTTGGCTGAGAAGCCTTAAAGTTGTAGAATTGACCTATCGCCCGGATGGAACGATTCAAACTATTGAGGGGGAATAGAATTAAGAATTAAGAATTAGGAATTAAGAATTAGGAATTAGGAATTAAGAATTAAGAATTAGGAATTAAGAATTAGGAATTAGGAGCATATGAAAACCGTATGTAAAAAATTACATCCAAGAGCATGAACATGTTGCGGGTTCCATATGACCTTAAAAAAACAAATTATGTTTATATGAAATATTTTGACCATTCTATCGTTTATTACATCTTTTTAACAAAAACAGAAGGGGTTGCGATTCCAAATAGGGTGTAAGACATTAAGAAAAATATAAAAAAATTTTACGATTTATGATTGAACTGCTTCAGCGAATCTATAATTTGATTGAGACCTCGTGTACCGGCACGCCGGGCGAATTTGCACGTCGGATACGAATCAGCGAACGGCATTTACGCGATATTATTGATGAAATGAAAGATATGGGAGCGCCGATTAATTATTCCCGGCGGAACGAAACCTATTATTATACGGAACCTTTCGAAATTGACGTTTCCTGCAACTTCCGGCGATTATCCGATAATGAGAAAAGAAATACTTCGGGAGGTTATCAATTATCTTTCGGCTTGCTGAACAAGCACGTAGCGCTTTTTTTCTGGTTTTTGTTACTTTTTTTCTTTACGGCTTTTTTTTCGCCGTGAACAAAACTAAATTTGTCGCATCAAACGGACTTTTTGAGTGCACGCGAGAATTTCGGGTGATTTGCAAACAAAAATTGTTTGCACTATTAATACTAATTTTTTAATTTTGTAAAACGTATGAAAACATTAGATTTGAACGCTTATGGCGTTGAAGAAATGAATCAGCAAGAAATGGCGAGTATTGATGGTGGAAATATTTTTAAAGCTATTGCTGAATGGGTTGAAAATGCTTATAACAATGTTAAGGGTTGGATTAACGAGCATGTAAGTACAGACCCAAATGGAAATGGATTTTCAATTCACTAATTGTTAGGAGTGTAGGAAAATCAAAAGATTTTCCTACACTCCTAACATATAATTTAAGAATAAAATGAGAATTTATTTTACATTAATAATACTTCTTCTAAAAAACTCATTTGTATTTTCTCAGATAACAATTTCGGGACAAATCATTGATAAACAGACCAATAAACCAATACCTTCCGTGGTTATTTATACAGATAATAAAAATACAATTACCATAACAGATGACAACGGTAATTTTAGTTTGGAAGTTAATTCATCTGAACAGGTTTATTTTCGACAATTGGCTTATAATTTTTTTTCAATAATTTCCGATTCTCTTATGAGTAATCCCAAGATATACCTAAATCAACATATCATCGAACTAAATGAATCTATTATATATCCTGATTATGCTCGAAAATTATTGGAGAAGTCCATTCAAAATTTAAATGCACGCCTTCGACTAAACGAAACTTTTTTTTATTTATTTCATGTTGAAGGAACAACAAGTATAGGTGGAGAAAAGGAATTATACGCTTTGATTGATGCAACTCTGTCAAAAATTAATAAAAAAGGAGAACCTAGTTGGGGTTTCAACCTGATTTTGTTAGATAAAATAAAGGAGGTAAATAAAGAAGGATTCTATATAAAGAATAGACCACTTTGGTTGGAACTCTATCCGGAAAAAGGTGTTGCTCCCAATCTCAGCCAATTTATTTTTGAAATTCAAGAAAATAATGATTATCAAATAATTATAAAAGCATCTCCCAAAAGACCGGGCAAAGAACTTCATAGATATAATTTGTATATTATTAATAAACAAGATACAGTATTAACAGAATTTATAAGCCAATCGTTGCCTGACATCGTAAATATTACCATTCAAAAATTTTCGGGTATATATCGCCAAATAATAAGTCATTATTCCACAGTAGAATATGCCAAAGATAACACAACCAATGCATATTTTTATAAAGGAGGGCAACACATAGTTAAAGCAAAAATATACTCGGATTCACCCTATTATTTGACAGGAAAAATAACGGATTTTATGATAGGTAATTTGGTAAGTGGAGGTCAAGAAAAAAAGAAAATAAAACCATACGATTATATTCTGTTTGAAGCCGATTTTCCAAACACTCCCGACTTTTGGAAAGAATATGTAAATCCTTAAACGTTTTTTTTGAGTGCACGCGAGAATTTCGGGTGATTTGCAAACAAAAATTGTTTGCATTATTAATACTAATTTTTTAATTTTGTAAAACGTATGAAAACATTAGATTTGAACGCTTATGGCGTTAGAGAAATGAATCAACAGGAAATGTTGAGGGAAAATGGTGGATCCATTGTAACATGGCTTGTAGCTAGCGCTATTTTTGCTTTTTGTTGAGATACACTAAATGATCTTGAGGGTACAGGTGCAGCAATTGGAGCCGGAAAAGATAAAGCTTCAAGTCAATTTTAATTAACATATATAATTTAAATTTTATGGAAAATTTAATAGTTTTAAATGAAGATGAAATAACTTCATATAATGGAGGAAGTGCAATAAGTAATGCCATCTGGGAATTCTTGAGTTACATAGTCAACACGGATACTGCATCGCAAATGTATAATTCACCCTATGTTGTTTATAAATAACTAAATTTAATTTAAGATGTTCAAACTATTTTGTTTGAACATCTTTTTTATTAACATATTAGATATGCGTAAGAATAAAATAGTATGGTTTATAATTGGCTGTGTCTTTCTTATGATCATGCTTTTTTGTTCAAAAATCTATCGTCCGTGGATTTATCAAACAGGTTTATTTGATTTTTACATAGCTGATACTTATACCAATCTATTTGGTGTGCCGACAATATTTTTTCTGGGCATCTCTTTTTTTAAAACAACTAAAGTATCAATAGCATTATTAGGAATTACAGCAGTGTATATTTTCGGTGAAATTTTCAGTTGGTTACAAAATGGTAGTTTTGATTATATGGATGTGATTGCAACATTCTTAGGTTGTGGACTTGCTTTGGTTTTATACCATATTTTTAAATAAAATCGTATGATTACGTCTTATTAAAAACCGATTTTCCATATTCTCCCGGATTTTGGGAACAATATGTAAATTCTTAGATAGGAGCTTTTTTAAAATATGAAAAAATTATACAAATTATGAACCTATTACCTTCTGAACTAATCAGAACCGGGGTTGATTTAACTTATACACAATAAATTAAAATATAACCGTTGATGTGAGGCAGAGGTATTTATAGAAGAAAAGTATGAAATAATTTACATTGGTGGAAATTATTTTCAAAAAAAATATTTATATTTGCATATGTATATGATCGAACATAAAAATATAATAATCCATAATAATAAATCTTTATGAAACCCGCATGTATAAATTACATCCAAGAGCATGAACATATTGCGGTTTCCATATGACCTTTAAAAAATAAAGTATGAATGAGCTATATATGAAATTTAGAATTATTTATTTATTTGTTATTTGTTTTTTTTCTTGTTCTTTGGTTTGGGCGCAAGAAGTATTTAAAAATAAAGAGCTAAGTATTAGCAAAATAGAGTCGGGCGTATGGGTGGTGGAAACCGTAGATATGGGCGCCATGTACATTATAGAAGGGAAAACACGGGCTATGTTAATTGATACCGGTACCCAATGCGAAGGTTTAAATGAAATCGTTCGCAACATTACCGGTAAACCTTTATATGTAGTTCTAACTCATAATCATGGCGATCATGCAGGCAATGTGCATTATTTCGATGAAATCTATATGCATCCTCTTGATACGGTAATTCCTTTACAAATTCCATACAATGGTAAAATTCACATGTTAAAAGACGGTGATGTATTTGATTTGGGCGGACGGAAAATCGAAGTGTTATGGTTGCCCGGACATACTCCCGGCTCTGTTGTTTTTCTTGATAAAACCGTTCAAGCCGCTTACGCAGGCGATACTTTCGGTTCAGGCGAGGCTTGGCTGCAGATGTTTCCGCACCTTCCGATGAAGACATATTACGAATCTTGCGTCAGGATGGAAAAAATCATGCAGGAACAAAACATCAAAAAATTGTATTTAGGGCATTATCCCTACCTGAAACGGGCCATGGGAATAGATTATTTGCTTGACATGAAACAATTGGCTTATCAGCTTTCCAATGGAAACGAATCCGGCTCGCAACCTTTTAAAGGAAGTCAATCGCTTTTTGTGAATGAGAGCAATGCATTTGTTAAACAGGGCGATGCAACCATTGTTTACGATACGGATTTATTAAAACAGGATATTACAGGCACTTTCGGCATAGAAAAATTCGTATTCACCAAAACCGGCAATCCGGATTATTTTTCATTAATCGAAAACAGCATTCCGGTTCCGGTTCTTTTCGATGCTAATGATTATCCTGGTGTAGTTCGTGCGGCCGCCGATTTGAAAGACGATTTTCGTAAAGTATCCGGCAACACGCCGGCCGAAAGAATCGGTAAACAAGTAATAATCATAGGAACAGCCGGTAAATCCGCTATAATTGACCGGTTAATTAAAAACGGGAAAATAGCCGCTCAAGAATTGGCAGGGAAAAATGAAAAATACCTGATTACTACCGTTTCAAATCCGGTAGAAGGCGTAGAAAAGGCATTGGTTATCGCCGGAAGCGACAGAAGGGGAACTATATACGGTATTTATGAATTGTCGTCCCAAATTGGAGTGTCACCATGGTATTACTGGGCGGATGTTCCGGTGGTAAAACAAGAGAACTTGTTTGTTAACCCCGGTTGTTATACCGACGGAGAACCGGCTGTTCGTTATCGAGGCATTTTTCTTAACGATGAAGCGCCTGCGTTGTCAGGATGGGCGAATGCTACTTTCGGCGGATTCAATCATCAATTTTATGAAAAAGTGTTTGAGCTGATTTTACGTCTGAAAGGGAATTTTTTATGGCCGGCCATGTGGGGAAACGCTTTCTATGATGATGATCCCTTAAACGGAGCATTGGCAAACGAATATGGAATCATAATCGGAACCTCCCACCACGAACCGATGGGACGCGCTCACGACGAATGGCAGCGCTACGGGACAGGCGCATGGAATTACAATGAAAATCCGGAAGTACTGCGTAATTTTTGGTTGAATGGTATGGAACGGATGAAAGATTTTGAAACGATTGTAACAGTTGGCATGCGGGGCGATGGCGACCAGCCGATGAGCGAAGAAAGCGATATTGCCTTATTACAAAAAATTGTAAAAGACCAACGAAGCATAATATCCAAAGTAACAAAGAAAAAAACAGAAGAAACGCCGCAAGTATGGGCTTTGTATAAAGAAGTACAGGATTATTTTGATAAAGGCATGCGTGTTCCCGACGATATAACGCTCTTATTGTGTGATGATAATTGGGGAAATGTGCGAAAACTGCCCGACTTGAACGCTCCGAAACGAAAAGGCGGATACGGCATGTATTACCATTTCGACTACGTGGGAGGACCACGCAACTCCAAATGGATAAATATCAGTCCGGTTTCTCGTGTATGGGAACAGATGAACCTGACCTTTCAATACGGAGTGGATAGAATCTGGGTCGTTAATGTAGGGGATTTGAAACCAATGGAATATCCGATTAGTTTTTTCTTGGATATGGCCTGGAATCCCAACCTGTTTAATCCGGATAACCTGCAGTTGCATACCGAGCAGTGGTGCGCCCGTCAGTTCGGGGAGCAATACGCCAAAGAATCCGCCCGCATGATCAATCTTTATTCAAAATACAATCGCCGTGTTACGCCCGAATTATTGGATGAAAAAACATACAGTTTGGAAAATTACAACGAATTTGAGCGCGTAACAAACGATTACCGCAATTTGGCATTGGAAGCCTTGCGTTTGTATAACCGGATGGATCCGGATTATAGAGACGCTTTTGACCAATTGGTTTTGTTTCCTATCAATGCCTGCTCGAATCTGTATGAAATGTATTATGCTGTAGCAAAAAACCAATATTATGCAGAAAAAAAGGATATTAGGGCAAATGCTTGGGCGGATAAAGTGAAGGTTTGTTTTGAGCGTGATTCATTATTGACCATTCACTATAATCAGCAAATTGCCGGAGGAAAATGGCCTCATATTATGGATCAGACGCGTATCGGGTATACCTATTGGCAACAACCGCCATATAATGTTATGCCGGAAATCGAATATGTAACCGAATCTACAGACTCACCGTTATTCGTTGAAAAAGAAGGATATATATCAATTGAAGCCGAACATTATTCGCGGTTGCAAAACGGGCGGACCATAACATGGAAAGTAATCCCGGACTTAGGGAAAACGATGTCGGGAATGACTACTCTCCCGGTAACCGCTACCCCTGCGCCCGATGATCCGGTATACCTTGAATACAATATGGAACTAACGGGTGAAAGTAAAAGCCGGTTGTATGTTTTTCTTTCTCCGACATTGAATTTCAATGCAAATAAAGGTTTGCGATATGCGGTATCGTTTGATGGAGGTGAAGAAAAAATCGTTAATTTCAATGGTCATTACAGAGGTGAATTGGGACAATGGCAAGCTGAAGCAATTATTAAATCGTTTACTGAACATGAACTCTCCAAAGGAAAACATGTTTTACGATTCAGAATATTAGATCCGGGAATTGTTTTACAAAAAATTGTTTTAGATACGGGCGGCTTAAAACCAAGTTATCTTGGCCCTCCCGAAAGCGACTATTGATTTTTTTTACCATCCGAATGCGAATGCATTGGCTTGCATCCATTTGCCTTGTGCTTTCAGCGTTTGCTCGATGATGTCGCGTCCTACTCCTTGTCCGCCGTTATTATGGGAAATATAGCGGGCTATCGTTTTAATCTCGAGAGCAGCATCTGCCGGACAAGCCGGGAGACCTGCTTTTTGCATCACTTCATAATCCGTTATATCAGCGCCGACATAACAGATTTCTTCGGGAGAAAATCCGGTTTTATTAATAAAATCCCGGAAATCATTCATCTTATT
>JGI24702J35022_10002734_pt1 | contig 10694 bp, 10 predicted proteins | sample TergutTh196P4_FD_35022 | JGI IMG/M metagenome (IMG submission 35022)
TTGGTGGGGGTGTGAATTTTGTTAGTGTGTAGTGGTGTTTATACATGTGTGTTTGGTTTGTTTGGTGTTTGTGTTTTTTTATGTTTTGTGTTTTAGGTTTTGTGTTATGGGGTTAAAACGTCTTTTTTGTCTATGTTTGGTGTGGTTGTGTGGGTTGGTTGGGGGTATGTTTGTTTGTGTGGTTAGGGGTTCTGTTTTGTTGTCTAGGTGTTTGATGAGGATGATTAACACGAAATAGCGTAAAAACGTAAAGTATCAGTTAGCTTAAAGGTGAAAAATGTGAAATCCTTAAAGTGAGTAAATTACGTTTTTTCAATGAGTATATTAAACTCTTCAACTGAGAGGTCAATTTCTCTGATGATTGTAGCAGCATTCCCTTTCCAAGGCAATGTCGTCAGGCTATAGAAAATTAAAATCATGTTAAAATTTGCACAAAATACCACTTAGCGAAACAAAACCCATCAAAATAGATTTCAGAGCACATTTTTATTGTGTAACCTGAAAAATGTTGGTGGTAAAAATGCTAAGTTTATCAAAGTTTATTGAAGAAATACGCAGTTGGACAACGAGCAATTCAACCGTGGAGGCATTTAGAACGAAGGCTGCATATTTCACAAGGAATACTGCAAAATTATCATTCGGAAAACTATTTTCGTTTATTTTAGGCAACAATCGCAGTTCGGCGCAGGTTGCTCTCAATGATTTTTTCAGAGATTCGGAGGACGAACCGGTGGCTAAACAAACGCTTTTTGAAGCTAGAGAAAAGATTTCATACGAGGCGTTTGTCGCGCTTAATAATTTAATTGTTGATAAATTTTACAATGAGGGAAACGCAAAAACGTATAAATCTTATACTTTGATAGGTGTTGACGGATCGTTGTTTCAAGCTCCGCAAGGGGCTTTGGAAACATTCGGAGGTCAAAAGAGCGCGAAATCTGAAACCGTTTCCGCGCAAGCGCGGGTGCTTTGTTTTAATGACGTAATGAATCGTATCACGATTGCGGCGGCATTAAAGCCCGTGAGTAACGGCGAAAGAAAGATATTCCTTGAAACGCTTGATATTCTGAGGAAATTCGAGTTTCCGTTACTGATATTCGACCGTGGCTTTTATTCAAAAGAATTAGTGGAAGCGATGAACAAAAAAGATGTTTTCTATCTTTTCAGAATCAAGACAAATTGCCAAAAAAACATCGACCAAGCCAACGAACCCGATCAGGTCATAACCACAAATGATGGCTTGAAGTTGCGCGTTATCAACATTATTTTGTCAACAGGCGAAGTCGAAAAATTAGCAACCAATATATTTGATAATAAATTCGACGTTGCAGATTTTGCCGAAATTTACAATAAGCGTTGGGGCGTTGAAACATCTTATTTGATGGTAAAAGAGCGTCTTGCCGTTGAAAATTTTACGTCCGCTAAAGAAAATCTTATATTGCAAGATTTTTACGCCGCTATTGCAACATACAATTTGATGGAAATTGCCTGCATGGAGCAGGAGGTGAGGCGCAAAGAGAGCGGAGCGGATGTCGGCAGGCAGTATCAGCGCAATGCCAACCGAAATATAGTTGCTCATGAGGTTAGAATATGCCTGATTTCGGTTTTGTTAGAGGAAAATCCTGCTATAATTGACAGAAAAATGACAAGAATTCAGAATACTATTTATCGTTTTTTCAAGGATATAAAACCCAATCGGTCAAATCCACGGAAAACGAAATTTCCTCACAAGAAGTATCATATGAACAAGAAACGCAATTAAACAGGCGATAGCCTGACGACATTGCTTTCCAAGGGGTTTATGAGCTGGAACAACAACCATGATATCGTTGTTTCTGCAGTCAAACAGTGTAATGTATTTCTGTTGGTCAACAAAACGTAAAACTATATGACTGCCTTTTTGATGACTAACAGCATACCTATGCTAACAAGAACTTTGATCACCTTGTCGTAATTGACAGGCAGCAATTTAGACATTAATCTGCACCATTTCAATTGGCACGGGTTCGCCGTCTTTTTTTAGGGCTTCAAGATATGCCTCTATTGCTTCTCTTACGTTTGTCATCAGTTCTTCTCTGTTTTTTCCTTCAGTAGCGCATCCCGGCAAATCTGGGACTCTGGCAATTAGGATGTCGTCTTCATCTTGTTCTATTATTACTTTGTAATTTACCATAAGAGTGTTTATGGTTTGGAAATTCTTAAAGGTTCGCTCTTTTGACATCTGTTGTTCTTTGGGTTTTTTAGAAAACTAATTTTTGTGTAGTTGATAGTGATTTGTCAGATGATATGGTCTTACTTTGACCCATAATTTAGTGATGGGTGGAAATATCTAAAAATGGTTTGTTTAGGGGGTTTTAATTGAAATTTATAGACGATATTAGATTTGTTTGTGTGTGGTTTTTGTTTATAATTGGTGGCTTTTTTTGTGTTTTTATGTGTGTTTTTTTATGGTTTTGGGTTTGAGGTTGTGTTTTGTAATTAAATAAAAAAATTTTGTGTTATTTGTTTTTTAGAGGAAATTGTGTTTGAAAAACTGGTGGATTATGAACATATATTTTTTCTTTTGGTGTGTTTGTTGGGTTTTTTTTGTTGTTTGTTGTGTTTTTTCTTCTTTTTTTTGTGTATGTTATTTATAGTGTATATGTTTGTGTGGTTGGTTGTAGATGTTTGTTTTTTTGTTTTGTGTGTGGAGTGTGTTGTTGTTTTTTCAAATTTTTTGGGATGTTTTGTTGGTTGTTTTGTGTATGCTAAAAAACTGTAAAATTCAGGGTATAATTGAAAAGAGCGTGTTTTTTACACCAATTAGCATAGGTTCTATCTACTAAATCGCTACATTGTATGTGTTGTTGTGTACATTAGTAATAATTCTTTCTATCTCGGGTATTTACGAGTATCAGCAGGCAGAAGACAAACTTACCTACAATTGATGTTTAATGTTCCAGATGACGAAGTGTTTTTTTGTGTTTTAAATTTTTTAACTGCGCTATTTTTCCAGCGTGTTAATTCTTGGAGAACATCAGTAATGTTTGCGTTTTTTGGCAGTTTTGCTATGTGTTGCTCCAATTTTTCTTCCTCTGGAACGTGATTAATCGGTGTAAAACTTTTCAGTCGCTTACTTTTTTTAGTCATCGGTGTTCTTCTCTTGTTTATGTTTAACTTCTTTCTCCGATATTTAATTTTTTGGCGCATGTTAATGGTTGGGTGAGAAAGTTTTGTGTTTTTGGTGAGGAGTTTAGAAATCGATTTGGTGTTATGTTGTTGTGTTTGGTGTTGTGTGTGGGTTGTTATTTTTTGTGTATTTGGTATGTTAGTGGTTTAAATTTTTTTGTGTTGTTTTTTTGGTTGTGTGTTTTTGTTGGTTTGAATTTGATTTTGTTGTGTTGTGTGTTTAGTGTTTTTTGGTGTTTTCTGTTTTATGAATTGTTTTTGGCTTTTTTGTTTTTTGGTCTGCATAGTTTTAGTACTAGTTCGTTTTAAAGTTTCACTGTTGTTTTTGGTGTTTCTTTTGTGATGTTTAGTTTTTCTATTTTTTGGGATATGTTGTCAAGGCTTAAATTTTCTTGTGTTTTTATTTGTGTTTGGACTTTGGTTTTATTTATTTCAGTGTTTTTTTGGTTGATAACATAATGAATTTTGGTCCAAAAAAGTTAACTGATTAGAAGACCGCACCCAAAAATTATTAACATAACAACATAAACTCATTAACTATATAATGTGTGAAATTAACAAAAAGATGGTAATCTAAAATCAGGTCAAACCATTTTTTCAGTTTCAAAACATCTATTAACCAAAATCTTTATCAAGGAACAATTAAAATACCCTTATATGTCAAGCATGAATAAAATTGTTTTTTTATTGTTAACTTTATTTTTCATAAATGCCCAATTTTTAGTTGCGTTTAACCCTGCTTCAGCCTCCGAGATGGTTGAGGATGTTTGGAGCACAAAAACAGCTATGACGCAAACACGTTTGGGTTTGGGGGTTGTTGCAGTTGATAATAAAATTTATGCTATTGGAGGTTATGGGGTAGATGGTGTGGTTGGTACTAATGAGTGCTATGATCCAAAGACTGATAAGTGGGTTACTTTGGAAGCTATGCCTACCCCAAGAAGTGATTTGGGTATTGTTGGGTATCAGAACAAGATTTACTGCATAGGAGGTCAAACCGCTGATGCAGATATTTTAGATGTGAATGAGGTTTATGACATCGCTACGGATATGTGGCATACTAAAGCTGCATTACCAATTAAAGGACGATATTTGGATGCTCAGGTTATAGATGGAAAAATTTTTGTTCTTAGCAATCGTGAGCCCTATCATGATTCCACCTTGGATGTTTATATGTATGACCCCATTGCTGATGTATGGCTTAAAAAAACTACTATGCCTGAATCATCTGAGTCAAGTGTTTATCTTGTTTCAGCTGTGGTAAATGGTAAGATAATGATTACCGGTAGTTTTCCCATTGTAGAAAATCCTCACATACGTTATGAGTATAAAGTTATGTTTTATGATCCAAAAAGTGATGTATGGAGTAAAGGAGCAGATGGGCTTAGTGAAGTACATGTTGGTGTTACATGTGTGACATCAGGTCTTTATGTGCCTCAAAGAGTCTATGTTTTAGGCTTGAACGTTAACAACGTTTATGATCCTATAAGTGACACATGGTCAACCGCTAAAACTATGCCATCTGCTCGAAAAAACTTTGGTGCAGCTGTTGTTGATGATGTTTTATACGTAATTGGCGGATACACTTCCGATGATTTTTCATCCCTTATTAGCACCACAGAACCGCTCGCCTTAAACGAACAATACATACCAGCAGACTATACAGGCACGTTATCCACTAAACAGGATAATTCATCAGAGGGCGAGAAAACTTTAGAAAAGAAACAAGTTTACCCAGACACGTTATCCACTAAACAGGATAATTCATCAGAGCCCATCTTAAATTATCACATTATAACTGCCGTAACTCTAACAGTTGGAATTATTGCCACCGGATTTTTTGTGTATTTCAAAAAAACGAAAAGGAAAAAGGTTAGCATATGAAGAGAGGTTTACTTTTTTTGTTTCTTTTCTTTTTCATAAGCAGTTCATTTATAGTAGTGTTTAGTTCTGTTTGTGCTTCAGAGTTTGTTGAGGATTCTTGGAGTACAAAAACATCTATGAGTCAGGTAAGGGGTAATTTGGGTGTTGTCTGTGTTGATGGTAAAATTTATGCTATTGGAGGCTCTACAAAAAATGTTGGTGATGGAGGTACTGTTGAGTATGTTGTGGGTACAAATGAGCGGTATGATCCAAAAACGGATTCATGGGTTACTTTGAAACCTATGCCTACACCAAGAATGGGGTTTACTATTGCGGCTTATAGTGATAAAATTTATTGTATAGGTGGATTTAACACTACAGGTGAGGGTTGGGGTAATTCTGTTAGTTCGTGTAGTGTTGTTGAGGTTTATGATACGGTTTTGGATAAGTGGAGTACTAAAGCGTCTTATCCGTTTAAGGGGGCGGGTATGTGTGCAAGTGTGGTGGATGGACAAATTTTTATGGTGTATGGGGGTGACTTGTTTATGTATGATATAGCTGTGGATGTATGGTTTCAAAAGGATAGTATGCCTGGTCGTGCACCATCTTATCTTAATTCGGTTGTTGTAGATAATAGGATATTATTTTTGGATGCAATACAATTTGATGATGGGCCTTCAAAAATTATGATTTATGATCCCAAAACTGATGAGTGGATTAAAGGTCAAGGTGAGTCATGTGATAGCAATTTAGGTAGTGGTGCTGTGGTGACAACTGGAAATTATGCGCCTCAAAAAATCTATGTTATAATAGCTGATACGTTGGAGGTTTATGATCCTGTAAGTAATGACTGGTCAACCGTTTCAGTTATGCCTACGCTTCGATCGAGTTTTGGTATGGCTGTTGTTGATGATGTTTTATATGTGATTGGAGGCTACATTTCAGTTGATATGCATGATTTTTTTGACTGGTATGCACCAAAAGCGGTTACTGCTTTAAATGAGTCGTATGTGCCAATTGGTTATAGTTCTATGGCTATTACTTCCAAGTTTGAGTTGACTAATACGCTGTCAACATATCTTGTTGTGGTTGTGTTAGTTTTAATAGTTGGAATTGTTAGTGGTTTATTTTTTTATTTCAAAAAAAATGTGGGTTAATTTAGGGGTAAATATGAATAAAAACATTTTTTTCGGTGTATTTGTTTTCTTTTTTATAAGTGGAACACTTGTAGTAGCATTTAATCCCGTTTTCGCCTCAGAATTAGTTGAAGATTCTTGGTATGTAAAGTCTTCAATGAATCAATCACGACGGGGTTCAGCAGTTGTTGCGGTAAATGGAAAAATTTATGCTATTGGCGGTGTATTAGACAATGTTTTAGTAGGTACAAATGAGTGTTATGACCCTAAGACAAATACGTGGGAGACTTTGAAACCTGCGTCAAATTCTACAGGTATTTGTGCTATTGCTGCGTATCAAAATAAAATTTACTGTATGTATTACTATGATAATAGGACCAAAATATTAAATGAAGAGCCAATTTATGACCAAAATACGCTGTATACTATTCTACCGGGCACTGTATGGGTTCAAAAAAATCCCACACCCTATATTGTAACTGAGGTTTATGACATCACTACGGATAGTTGGAGCACTAAAGCATCAATATCAATTTATGTGCCACGTATAGCTCGGGCAAATGTTATAGGTGGAAAAATTTTTATCCTATCTGGTTGTGATCTGCTTATGTATGACCCCGTTGCTGACTCATGGACTACTAAAACAAGTATGCCTCAAGAACCACTTTTTGATGTGACACCATTTGTAATGGATAATAAACTAATGGTTGTTGGTGAATTCAAAGCTCTAAACTATACAGTGTCTGCAAAAATTTTGATTTATGAACCACACACTGATAAATGGGTTGAAGACATAGCTACCTCACATGTATTATATGGTCCTGTTGGAGTAACATCAGGTGTTTATGCTCCACAAAAAGCCTACATTATAGCATACAGTGTGGTTACCAATACAACTTATTGGCAGATTTATGATCCTGTAGCTAATACATGGACAAATAGCACTAACGCACCTTATAATCATATAAGGTGTGATGGAGTAGTGGTTGTTGATGATATTTTATATATAATCGGTGACATGAGACTCTCTCTAAACAATGTAACTGTTATAAATATGCAATATGTGCCAGTTGGCTACATTTCTCCTTCTATCATCTCTAACTTTTCTGAATCTAAATCCGCTGAACCTAACACATCAAACGATTCAAAGCTTTCTAATTTTACTGAACCATATGTAGTAGATTTATTTGTAATTGTGCTTGTTGCAATAATAGTTTTAACTGTTGGACTTATTACAAGAGTGTATTTTTCCAAAAAAGAAAAAAAAATCGTCTCCAAAACAAACACTAATCATACCTATATGTCACCAGAAATAGGTGGTTAGCATGTCTGAAAGAGGTGAAAATATTTGTTTTCTATCATGACAAAAGCACGATATATTGATATGCTGGTGGCTTGGATTTGTTTTATGGGATGAGGGTTATAGAGTTTGTTTGTGTTTTTTGTGTTTGTTGTTTGTTGGGAGTTTTTGTTGCTTGTAAGTGTGTTTGCTTGATTTTCATGCGTTATGCGTGCATCAATGGGTAAATCACTTAAATCCGTTTTAATAGAATGCATAGCCAATGTGACATATCCAACAATTTTGTCGTCGTCATAAAAAAGATGAGTAACACCCATTCCTTCCTGCTGATACGTTAATGCGTCCTTGTGAATAAAATCATTTAACCCCAGTTCATCATCTATGTTGCAATTAAAATTTGATAAATCCGTTTCACTACTTAATATTTTGCGGATGAACTTCATCTACCCGACTCAAAACCAGTATTACTTATCAGTTATGCCTATTTTTACAAGTTTAGCAAACATGGCAAGTGCTTCACGCATAACTTTTTTCTGCTGCTCTGTAGGGCCATTCTTTATAGCGCGTTCAAACTCTTCGGCAGCTTGCTCACTAAGAGAAGGAATAGGATAAGGTTTCATACTCTAACCATCCACAACTTTTAATATAAATCTTTTCACGCACATGGTTCTGTTAATTTATCGTGAAACGTTTTTTTGTTAATTGTAGTGAAATAATTTTTATTTATGTTACCTTTTGTGGGATGACGAACATTTTGTATGATTCTGAAATGTGTTGATTCTACTGATTATCCGTAATTCAGACTGCGCAAAAACGCTAAAAACATCATGTGTCTGTATTCATGTGTGGTTGTATACTTGTGTGTTTAAGGGAAAATATTTGGTTGTTGCTCAGTCTGCACTTTTCAGTTTATTGACTTGCCTTAGTGTTTTTAAATGAACATTATCCTTCTAAAAAATTGAAAGTGTTTTGTTAACAACAAAATTATAGCCATACAAAACTAGAAAAAACGACGAAAACATTGACGCATTATATAGCAGTTTTTGAATTTTGCCAAACATACAGAACACTTCACACAAAAACAGAAACGAAATAATATTTATTTACTCCAAACAATATGACCATTAACATTATTTTTTTCGTAAACTTCAAGAATTTGCGAACAAAAGTCTTTGAGTTGTTCATCATTATTAATTTTAGCGGCTTCATACAAACGTATAAAAAACCGTTTACCAGATTCGGTTTGCCTATAATTTTTCTTCTGAAAATTATGTTTAGCACAAAGTGTCTCACCGTTTTCTATTGTAGCTTCGCCACCTTGGTCTTTAGGCTTGATGTGGTCAACTTGAAGTTCTATACCGTGTTTCGAGCCAAGACCACAAACAACACAACTATAGTTATCTCTTTTCAATATCGCTTCTTTCTGTGACGCTGTAAAATCTTTTAATTCAGGATTTACAACAAATTCGGGGTCGTATCTGTAAACACCTTTACGAACTTTAATTAATTGACCATCTTGTGAAAGCCTTCTTATTTCCCTGTCAGGGTCGCGAAAAACTTTACCTGTCCTTTTGCTCCATTCCCGAACAACCCAATCAACAATTTCAGGGTGTTCTATATCCCTCTTCGGATGCGCTTTAAAATACTCCATGATTAAGTCAAGTTGAGATTGAGGTGCATTATCTGTTTTCAAGGCTTAATACTTCCGGCTCAACAAATAATGGCTTATCAAATATATGTGCTTCGTTAATTAACCGTTTCTTTGCCAACTGGCAATATTCTAAGTCAACATCAACGCCTATCCCTTTGCGACCTGTCAAAACAGATGCTACAAGGGTAGTTCCGCTTCCAAGAAAAGGATCTAACACGGTATCATCAACATAACTAAACAGTTTGATGCACCTATATGGTAATTCAATCGGAAATGGTGCAGGATGTCCGACTTTCGTTTTCTTTTCTCCGTTAAAAGTCCACAATCCATTTGTCCAGTTCATAAATTCGTCTCTGGCAATGTCTGATTTTTTACTGCCACCTGTCTTTTTCCAGTTTTTCTTATACAGTATTACTATGAGTTCTACGGGGGCAATAACAAACGGTGCGGAAGCACTTAACCAAGAACCCCAAGCAGTTCGCCTCGAAATATTGCCTTCATTCCAAACTATTGTTGAATGATACTTAAAACCGTTTTTTTTAGCAATGGTTGTCAAGTCTGCGCCTACCGATTGCTGTCCGTCCTTATTTTTATCCAAAGGAATATTTAGGCAAAAACGTCCCTCATCTTTTAACCATTCAAAACAACGGCTCATCCATTTGTCGCTAAATTCTAAATATTCTTCATAAGAAATGTCGTCGTTATGACTATTATATTTAATGCCGACATTATACGGTGGAGAGGTAACAATTAAGTCGATACTGTTTTTTGGCATGCAATTGATTTTTAAAATTTCATCGTTAATTATTTTTACCGATTTATTTTCGAAAACAATTGATGACCTATTTTGTTTCTCCATGTACCTATTCGCCCTGTAAACTTAGTTTATTATTTAAACAAGCTATCTTTAAAGTTTTTATACAATAATCGTCGAAATGCCTTCACACTTTATAGATTCATACTTTTGCGTATCGTAACTATTAAGTATCTTACTGGTAAAATTCTTTGTAGAGTGTGTAGAATTTTTGTTTGTTTTGGTTTCGGTTCAGCCGAGTTGGGTTTTAGATGGGTTTATGTTAAATTCGAAATTCCCAAATGTGGTAGATTTTTTTGCTGTTGGAACAAATAGTAGTATCTCATGTTATCATATTTTGGCGATTTCACACTTATTTTTTCCATTTTATTGGCACTTTTATGCATAAATTTCACATTGTTTCCTATTTTAACGCGTTTTTTTGATTTCCACGTTTCTGACAAACACATACCTGCATATGCATATGTGGGTAATAGGTTACAAAAATTTTTTGTTTATATACTATTTATAAAGGATATATAGACAAAAAACTACAAACGCTGTTTGCTTTACCCACATTTGAAAATTTCGGTTCATAATCATGAAGGATCAAAAATTACAGAAATAGAAAAAGAACTAAATACCAATAAACTACCTGTAATCACTTTATATTAACCCAAAAAAAACCATATGTCCATAACCCACTAGCTTTTCAACACATTTCCCACTAAAAAAACAAACAACACCAATTTTATATAGTTAATTACAAAACACACCCTCAAACCC
>JGI24702J35022_10002735_pt1 | contig 10693 bp, 8 predicted proteins | sample TergutTh196P4_FD_35022 | JGI IMG/M metagenome (IMG submission 35022)
AGCGCGAATAGCGCGGCGCGCGGACATCGTCCGCGTGAGGCGAGGGGAACCGCGCTTCGCCGAGCCGAGTTGGGCTGCGGGCGCTAGCCCGCTTTATTAATCTTAAATACTGTACAGAGTGCCGCAGTGCTTGCCGATTATTGCAGTAAGAAATACGGTCGAGAGCGTGTCGAGCATCTATCAACGGCGTTTATTCCATCAGATCGGGAAAGGATGCTGGAGCGCATCCAACTCCGACTCAAAGCCTCGGACGACAAGGATTGGACACTGTTCGCGACATCATGTGTTGAGGCTGGGGTCAACTTATCTTTTCGGACAGGCTTCAGAGAACTGGCTTCCCTAACATCGTTGCTGCAAACGGCGGGACGCATCGACAGAGCCGGAATCTTCAAAGATTCGGAACTGTGGTCGTTTTGCCTCGTAGATGATGAGCGATTGAAATCCAATCCGGGTATTAAAAATGCGGCGACGGTACTGCGCGGCTACCTAACGGAAGGAGCAGTTGTTGACCCGTCCCTGACCACGAAAGCGATTGAAAAAGAATTGAAATTATATGGGATCAATTCTTTGAGCAAGAGAATTGTGGAAAAGGAATCTGCCAAAGCTTTTCCCTTTGTGGACGAGAATTTCCGTGTAATAAAATCCAACACAAAGCTTGCCGTTATGGGTAATAAAACAACCATGGCTATAGCATCCGGTCATTTTTCCTGGCGTGAGCTGCAGATGAAGTCCTTACAAATCGCAGAGTTCAAATTAAAGGAACTCCGTATGCCTCAAATTGCTGAAGGAATATACCAGTGGACTTTGGGGTACGATGATTTTATCGGTTATATGAGAGGAATCATAGATAACGAGGTTTTCTCAAAAGGCGTGTTGATTATATAAGGAGTTGGTTTCTCGAAATTATCCTGGCTAAAAAATCGGATAGCATATGCGCTATGAGTGTAGAACCCCTTTAACTCGCAAACCCCTCGCAAGCGCACAGTGAATGCGACCTGAGATAGCGGTCAACTGATAGATTTTTGATAGCAAAAGTTCGGCAACCCATTATGATAAAGATAACTGAAGCTATATCGTATCAAATGGAATCAAAATATCCAATACGGACTGCGGAAGTGTGCAGCAGCCTGCGACATAATTTATATGATGAGATTATCCGGATTATTGTACCAGTGCATAACAATTAGACGAGGGCTAACTGATTGAAGAAGTCGGTTAGCTCTTTTTGTTTATGCAAACCGCCACTCCAAACGGTTTGCTATGACAAACGAGGGCATGGTTTCGTCATATATCTTTGCGGAATCTATTTTATTGGGATCAAATGAATCATCATCTGCCCAGATAATATAGCCATCATAGAAGGACAGATAGCTGGAGAGAATCTCACAGAAATAGTTATCGCGATATCCAATAAGGTTTATTCGACGAAGCCCAATGAATTTTAACTCGATTGTTTTCTTATCGCGTTCCTCATCATGCGGAGGAGATTGGCTATTGAACTTCAACACAAGGACGCAATCGTTTCGCTCCCATTTCATACAATCCTCGTCGTCAACCCGTGCACCGCTTATATAATGTGCGGAACAAATGCAAGAATCATGAAAACTATTATATTCGCTCATCAAGCGCTCGATATCTGCTTGATTTGAAATCCGTATCCAGTCCATATCAGTACCTCAATCCTTCATACTCTTTGGGTAATTATATCACAAGGCATCGTACTCCGGAATCATATTGCGCAATGCGGATGTCAGCGGTCTTTTCATCAAAGCCGATTGCCATACCGGGCCACTTCTGGGTCATGCCACGCAGATTGTGACCGCGCTAGGGAAAACGCTTTATATTGGTGAGTTAAATAGCAGATACATATCTCAAGACCTTGCATAATCAAGTCAGCGCAATATTTAATCACGTGATGCGGTTTTGCGAGTTGAGCAAAATCTCCGTTGTCTCCGGTGGCATTTGGGCGGTGAACGCGCCGATGAAATGATCCGTGAGATCAAGAGCAGGAACAGGGAGAATCAATGTTGAAGAAACAGCATATCCGGCGTGAGTATTTGCAATAGGTCAAATGCGGATAAATTAGGAGATGGGGAACAGACGCGACTTCGAAACATATACATTGAATTAACGGAAAGAGGAGCAAAATGCCTTCTCAGTAATTCGGATACGGACTTAATACGGGAACTCTATGCGGATAGCAGATTTGATATTATAACTGTTTCTGCCAAGCGCGCTATTAATTCTAATGGAGCAGGGCGCGGTAATGTTAATGAAGTGTTGATCAAAAACTGGAAGTGATTATTTGGCAAGAATGAGTATTAGCATTGAGCGCGCGTGGGAAATTCTATTTGATAGCTGTTGCATAATTGAAAGGGCAGAAATAGGAAGAAATCCTTATAAGGCGGCTATACTATCGATGTCGCTTAAGCCGGCTATACTATCGATGTCGCTTAAGTCGGCTAAACTATCCATATCGCTTATTAATCTGCTGTGAGAGATCTGGGAAGGCTTCCGCTGTGAGAGATCTGGGAAGGCTTCCGCTGCACGAGATCTGGAAAGGCTTTTGCTGCACGAGATCTGGAAAGGCTTTTGCTGTGAGGCTTAAATCTTAAATACCGCTCTGCATCAAAGAGCGATGAATTGCAAAAGTTCAGATAAAGCTCAAACAGATATCAATTAAAGTTCAGTTTCCTCGAGTAAAATGTCTGTAAAGTCATCTCACAAGGAGTGGGAGCATGAATGGCTTGCAAGGAGTGCGAACATGAATGGCGGGGAATCATAGAAGAGCCAACGATGGGAAGGAGTATAACGATATTCCTGTTGTTGTTGTAATACCGGCGCTTAACCCGAATCAAACGACTGTCAAACTGGCGGCGGAAATAAAGGCTGTGTTTGCCCCTCGCATTGTGGTAATAAATGACGGTAGCGATGAGATCAATACCGGCGTTTTTGAGTCATTGGAGTCAATGGGCTGCGATATTTTAACTCATACCCGCAATCTTGGAAAAGGGGCTGCCCTAAAAACTGGTTTTAAGCATGTTATTGCAAACTATCCTGATTCCCGCATAATCGTAACTGTTGACGCTGATGGGCAACATGCGCCAAAAGACATTTTTCATGTTGCAAAGCGCCTGGACGAAGGCGCCGATGGGATCGTGCTTGGGACCCGCTCCTTACATGACAGACGTGTGCCATTTAAGAGCAAATGGGGAAACAAGATAACTTCATTGGTGTTTTGGTTAATAACAGGTATTCGGCTACGTGACACACAAACGGGATTACGGGCGTTTCCGATGCGTTACCTGCCCGCCGTCTTACAAGTAAAGGGGACGCGCTATGAATATGAAACGAATATGCTGTTACATGCACACAAAACAAATATTCCTATTATGACGATATCAATCGATACAATTTACTCAGACAATAACACTTCATCCAATTTCCACGCCGTACAGGATTCTGCGAGGATTTATTGGCATCTCTTGAAGTTCGGAATTTCATCAGTTATATGTGCGGCCTTGGATTTTGGACTCTTCATTATTCTATTAAGTTTCATTTTCAATCAGCATTCATTGGGGATTACAGTATCGGCTGTATTGGCAAGAATTGTGTCAGGGGCGTGTAATTTCCTGATAAACAGGTATATTGTATTTAAAGGCAAGGGAAGATCGGCGGTAATAAAGTATTCTCTTTTATTCTTTACACAAATGTTTCTTTCCGCGTGCTTTACAACCATACTTGTACAGGGTATGCCGCCACAAGGTTTAATGGCGCAAGGTATACTTGCGCAAGGTATGCCGGCGCAAAATATGCCAGCCCAAGGTATGCAGGCGCAAGATATGCCGACCCAGGGTATGCCGACCCAAGGTATACTGGCGCAAGGCGTGTTGGCAGCGCCAATTGCAAAGCTCGTCGTGGATTCTGTATTATTTGTATTAAGCTTTATCGTGCAAAGGAAGCTCATTTTCAAGAAAGAAGGCGGAGACAATGAAAATGCGGCGGAATAGTACAACCTCGGTTATTCGCCTCTTGAGGCGGCCTTATATATATGCTGTAGTGTTTTCGATATCACTCACAGCGGCTTTCACGTTTACTCTGCTTGACACATTTGTAATTCCAAGAGCCATACAGTCCATTCCGCAAAATAATGTGCAATTGACAATCCCTAGACAGGATAATAACGCGCAATTGACAATCCCTATGCAGGAAAACAACGCGCAATTAACTATCCCCATACAGGAAAACAACGCGCAATTGACAATCCCTATACAGGAAAATAACGCACAATTGACAATCCCTATACCGGAACAGCCGCTGGTGTCAGCCGGAGGCGCAACAATAACAAACCAGAATGAATCCTCCGAAGAGGCGGATGATATAAAAGAATCCACGCCTGTTATAACGGCTGTCTCATACAAAGATGAAAATATCGAAATATCAATTGAAACGGTTCGCCTATATGACACTGATATATACATCGCCGATGTTAAGGTAAGAAATATTGAGTACTTGAAAGCTGCCTTTGCTCAGAATACTTATGGACGCAATATCAATGAAAAGACCTCGGCCATCGCAAAAGAACAAAATGCAATTTTCGCAATCAATGGTGATTATTACGGCTTTCGTAGAAGCGGCTGGGTTTTGCGTAATGGTATTCTGTATCGCTCTGGCGGAAGTGGCGTTGCGCTATTGATGGATGATGAAGGCAACCTCTCTTGTGACAATGATAACGCTTCAATCGAGGAACAAACGATAAGTTTGTGGCAGATATGGTCATTCGGCCCGCCGTTGGTCGTTGATGGAGCAATATTCGTAACGAAAAATCAGGAAATATCAGGACGATCATCTAGCAGCAACCCCAGAACGGCAATCGGTCAAGTTGGAGAATTGCACTATGTGTTCATTGTTTCAGACGGAAGGACGGATACGAGTTCCGGGCTTTCACTTTATGAGTTGGCATCCTTGTTCAAGGAACGGGGTTGTCAAATTGCGTACAATCTTGACGGCGGCGGTTCATCGTCCATGTATTTTAATGGTAAGATCATCAACAAACCAACGACAAATGGGAAAAGAATCAGCGAAAGGGAGATAAGCGATATTGTTTTCATTGGATACTGAATCAGGGCGCGTCCGGCGTTTGCCGGTTAAGACGGCAACCGCGTACTTCGCCGTTGCCCTTCTCTGCATTTTGATTACAAATGTCTATGCTCTTTACGGACATGGAATAAGAAGCGAGAGCATGGATTTCATGTTTCTTTATCCACTTGTGGGTGGAACCGTTGTTTTTTTACTGATGGCGTTTATTCTCCCCCGGTTACCCGAAAAATCGCGAAGTATCTACCGTGTTGCATATAATCTGTATAATTCCGGGATTGCGTCTCTTACGTCAGCCGCGATGCTCACAGGAATTGTAGAGATTGCCGGAACCGCATCGGAGTTGATACAATATATTAAACTTTGTGGAGTTGTTCTAACAGTCGCAGCGGTTGTTTGCCAAATTGTAAAGAGTGTTCCGAGATGAAGCAATATCTCAGTAAAGGGAAACTATAGTAGTCGATTACGTTGCGGAGCGTTATAAAGAACGGAGCGTTATAAAGAACAGAGCGTTATATAGAAAAGAGGGATATATATTTTTGTTGATATACATTCGTTTGAACCTATTGTAGACGAGTACTCAGAGGTGTTGGTTCTGGGCTCCTTACCGGGACCGGAGTCTTTAAGGAAAAAGCAATACTACGCTAATCCAAACAATCAGTTCTGGAGCATAATGTTTGAGTTGTTTAATGAGGAGTTGAAAGGGGACATATGTGATAAGCTGAAAAGAAACATGAACGAAGGGTTGAACGGGGATACATGTGAAGAGCAGAAAGGGGGCGCGTATGAAAAGCGGAAAGGGAACATAAACGAAGGGTTGAAAGGGGGCGCGTATGAAGAGAAAGTATGCTTCCTTCTTGATCATAAAGTTGCAGTCTGGGATATTATATACTCGGCGAATAGGGTAGGGGCTCTCGATGCAGACATAGAAAACGAGAAGCCAAATGATATTCCCGGGCTGTTATTGGCATATCCTCGTATAAAGCGCATACTTTTAGCCGGAAGAAAAGCGGAGAAGTCTTTTCATAAACACTTTCCCAATATTAAGGTTGATACAGTTTATGTTCCTTCAACAAGCCCGGCTTATGCAAAAAAATCACTAACAGCCAAAATCAAGGATTGGCGGCGTGCAATTACTGATTAAGCAGAATTGGAGACCGGAACCATTGAAATTCTGCGCTGCCTCTCGGAACCCCTGTATTTTCTTGGAACACCCATATTTTCTCTGAAGCCTGTATTTTCTAAGAACACCCATATTTTCTTAACAACAATAAAAGACAGAAGGCCCGCTGTCGGGGAGAGCCCTGCCGTCAGAGGGAAGCCCGGCTTGCAGAGGGGAAGACTCCGCCGTCAGAGGGAAGCCCCGCTGTCAGACGGAAGTCTTCCATCTGGGAGTGTTGTTTCCCCTGGGGGGAGCCTGTCTCCCCGGGGCGCCCTTTCTTGACGATTTCCTTCGTCGGACGGCGGCATGCCGCCGCCTTCTCCGCCACCCCAGTTACCACGACCGCCGCCGCCCATGCGACCGCCGTTATAGGCGCTTCCGTCATCAGAAATACCTGTATAGATACCGCTGAGTGTGATATCACAGCGTTTCACGCCGTCTATATACAGGGAATATGTTTCTCCCGCTTTAAATGACGGAGATGTGAATCCCGACATCGAATAGGTTGTCTTACTCGTGTATTCGAGTAGTGTGCCGCCGTTTGCGTCCTTTATTGCAATCACGCTGCCGGACGATTGCTGCTGAGAGTATGAAACTATGATAAGCGGCTGCGTAGAATCTGATGAACTGCTCATTACGCTGCCCGCCGTTATGAGCTCCCCTCCGTTGATCAAGAAACCCCCGTCAAGGTCAATCGCTCCCTCCATACCCTGAGATGGGCCGCTGATTCTTAGCACGCCGCCTTCAAGGAATATGTTTCCGTTTGAGTCAATACCGTCGTGCGTCCCATATAGATCGATCATCCCACCTGAAATTCGTACAAAAATATCACTGTTTGCTTGAAATCCTCCTCCTCCCATCGGCCTGCCGCCCATCGCTGACGAGCTGACGCTGCTGTCAGCGGCGTTTATTGCGTCGTCTCTCGCCGTGATCGAAATATCTCCGCCGCTGATGGTAACGGAAAGCCCTTCTATACCTTCATAGCACACGGGGATGATTATTCCGCCGCCGGTTACTTCTATGGCGCCGTCAGCGTGGATCCCGTCATCGCCGGTTTCGATATAGATTTTGCTCGCCGATATAAATATGTCGCCATTAGAATGAACGCCGTCATCCTCTGCGTTGACAGTGAATTCACCGCCAATAATATTTATTTGTTTCTTTGCTTTCAGGGCTTTCCTGCTTTCGGAGCCCTCTTGTGAGGATTGAGTTGCGCTGCCCCAACTGTCTATGTTGTCAGGGAAACCATACGGGGATTGAGCAGAACTATTTTCGTCACCCCAGCCGTCAGGGAACCCCTCTGGAGGTTGGGGCATCTCTCCCCGGTCACCCCTGGCGCCAGGGAACCCTTCCGGAGGTTGCTGTATCCCGCCCCGGCTTCTCATGCCACCGCCGAAATCTCCTTCGGACGGGAACACATCGCCAGTGTCGTTCGCGCCGCCCGCGCCACTTGCTCCGCTCTCGTCACCCCAGGCGCCAGGGAACCCTTCCGGAGGTTGCTGTATCCCGCCCCGGCTTCTCATGCCACCGCCGAAATCGTCCCAGTCGTTCCGACCACCACGGGAATCCGATGTACTTGCGGGCGCGTTTGCGCTCCCGCCACCCGTCGTGATATCAAACGAACCACCCGAGATTGTCAATACGCTTTCAGCCTGAATTCCGTCGTTTTGCGCTTGAATGCTAAATGTGCCGCCAGTAATAACAATGAAACCAACATCGTCGCTGTTGGCATTATTAGACTGAATACCATCGCCCCCCGCCTTGAGGGTAAACAAGCCGTTTTGGATCGCAACCCCGTCGCGACCGCGGATGGCGTCGCCCACAGAGGTTATATTTATCACTCCGCCTGTTATGGTGAGCATATCCTGAGTGCGTATTCCTTGCCCATAATTTCCGATTACGGTAAGTGTTCCTTCGCCCGATACACTCAAATTATGCTGGGTGTAGATTGCCGCGCTCGGATCATCGCCGCTTTCCAGCGCTTCATAATTTGCGCCATCCGAGACGGTGTTAACGGTTCCTTCCCGGATGACAACGATCACATGCTTTGAGCGGGGCGCGTAAATTGCCGGACCGGTCTCATTGTGCAAGGTAACGTTGCTGAGAATCAGACGAACGACGTCTTCTTTTGACGCTTCTATTAGAATCTGCCCGTTATCAAGCGCCCCGGATAATACATATGTCCCCGCTTGGTCTATTTTGAGCGTTCTCCCGGAAAAAACCGCGCCGGATCCCGAAATTTGAACGGAACTTCCATTAAGCGTAATTGCCGTCGAGTTGCTCGTATTCCAATCCTGATTAGCGTCCCCTTCTTCGAATTCAAATAAAGCAGCAGACGAACTTGAATTGGCTTCAATAACACTGGCTGATGAATAGTTAGAATAACCGGAGCTGCCAGAATTGCCGGAATTGCCGGAATTGCCAGAATAGGAAGAACTGCCGGAGCTATCGGAGTTGCCGGAGCTGCCGGAATTACCGGAATTGCCAGAGCTGCCTGAACCGCCGGAATTGCCTGAATAGCTGGAACTATCGGAATTGCCAGTTCCACCGGTGCTCCCATCCATCAGGCTATCGTTGCTTCTATTGCTCTCATTGCCGGCGCCTCCTGTTGATGATCGCGTCGCCGACGCTGCCGCGGGCGCCGTTTCGTCGTTTGTGACTAAGCCGTGTACAACGCTGCTACATCCTGACAAAACTATTGCCATGCCCAGAACGAAAACTAATATCAATACTAATACCGGCGACGATGTTTGATATTTTTGAAATCTATTGATGTACATAATTACAACTCCTCTCCGTTGCGTTGTTCGCGACTTAGCAATATATTTAAGTTGACATTCCGGCAGCGCAGATCGTCTATAAATGAAAAATGGTACACAAACCAAAGCTCGTATTATCAAAATAACAGCCAAACCTTGAAGAAAACTTGAAACACGTTGAATTTACAATTTGTTAATCAATTTGTGTTTTTCAAGAAAAGTTCAAGGTAAAACTGTATAATTGGAACTGTATAACTGGAACTGTATAATTGGAACTGTATAACTGGAACTGTATAATTGGAACCGTATAGCTGGAACTGTATAATTGGAACTGTATTACTGGAACTGTAATTGGAACTGTATAATTGGAACTGTATTACTGGAACTGTAATTGGAACTGTATAATTGGAACTGTATAACTGGAATGGGCGTGATGGATTATAGCAAACGCAGAGGGGATGCGCTTAGTATATGAAGATACTGCTTGTAGAGGATGAACGCCAGCTTTCGGACGTGGTCGCCGCATTGTTGAAGCAAAATCTACACGAGGTCGACGCCGTTTATAACGGGACTGACGGAGAAGACTACGCGATGAGCGGAGTATACGACGCCGTTATTCTGGATATCATGCTTCCGGGCAAAACTGGGATCGATGTACTGAGTTCGTTGCGCAGACAGGGAAACGCCACGCCGGTACTGCTTCTGACGGCGAAGTCTGAGGTTGAGGACAGAATCACAGGCCTTGATTCCGGAGCTGACGACTACTTGACAAAACCGTTCGCTTCAGGTGAACTTCTGGCTCGGCTCCGGGCTATCACGCGTCGCGGGAACGAGTTTATCGGCGATGAACTTCGCGCCGGAAATACTTCTCTGGACAAAAACACACACGAACTCAAAGGAGCGAAGGGTTCGATTAAATTATCTACAAAAGAGTATCAGATCATGGATTTACTGCTCACGAACAGCCGTCAGATTATCCCAAAAGAGCGATTCATGGAGAAGATTTGGGGGTTCGATAGTGAAACTGAGTATAACAGCATAGAAGTCTATGTCTCGTTTGTCCGAAAAAAGCTTACGGCTATTGGATCTGATTTACAAATAAAAGCGGTACGTAACGCAGGTTATTCGTTAGAGGTTACCGAATTCAAAGAGATTACCGAATGCTAAGGGAGATTGCCGAATGCTAAGGCGCCTGCAAATCAAAATTGTCGCAGTGGTTTTAGGGACCCTATTAATAGTGTTTACTGCTGTCCTTCTCGTAATAAATCAGTCGGTGTATCAGACTTCCATCAGAAGAGAAGAGGAGTTTATGGCTGCAGTTGTCGAGAATGACGGCTTTCTGTTTCCGCAGAGAGGCAGGCCGGGTACGACATGGCGAGGTAGCCCTGGAGCCAATGGTAGTGACGACCGCGGAGCCAACGATGGCCTCGGCGCCAACCCCGGCGCGAACGATGGCGTCAACCCCGACGCGAATAGAAGTGGTAGCCGTGTCGCCAACCCCGGCGCCAATAGTGTTGATGGCCCCGGCGCCAACTCTGGCGCGAACGATGGCGGCGGCCCCGCCGCGAATAGCAGTGGTAGCCGTGTCGCCAACCCCGGCGCCAATAGCGTTGATGGCCCCGGCGCCAACGGCGGAGGCGGCTCCGACGCGAATAACAGTGGCAGCCCCGGCGCC
>JGI24702J35022_10002736_pt1 | contig 10690 bp, 9 predicted proteins | sample TergutTh196P4_FD_35022 | JGI IMG/M metagenome (IMG submission 35022)
CACGTCATGAATTTGAATCAGCGGTCAAACTGCACGGAGCGGAGAAGGCGTCGAAGGGGTTCAGCAGTTGGGGGCAATTCATAGCTATGTTGTTCTGCCAGCTTGGCCGCGCGCAAAGCCTGCGGGAAATATGCGACGGATTGGCGTGTTGCGAGGGCAAGCTGAAACATCTTGGCGTATCGTCGCCGCCGAAGCGTTCAACGCTGTCGTATGCCAACGAACACCGTCCATGGGAATTGTATAAAACGATTTTCGGGCAATTATATTCAAAGTGCCAGGGCGTTGTAAGCAATAGGAGCGGCGGGAAGCAGAAGTTCAAATTTACGAACAAGCTGGTCAGCCTGGATTCCAGCACAATCACGTTGACGCTGTCGATGTACGACTGGGCGAGTTACCAAAGAGCGAAGGGGGCGGTGAAACTGCATCTGCTTTTGGATCATGACGGCTACCTTCCGTCATACGCTGTTATTACCGACGGCAAGAAAAGCGACATTGAAGTGGCCAAAACCCTCAATTTTGAAAAAGGAACGGTACTCGTCATAGATCGTGGATACAACGATTACGAGTGGTATGAGCGATTATCAAAACAGGGAGTGTACTTTGTCACCCGATTGAAAGACGGCGCGGCGTTTACGGAAGTGCCGGGCAAGTCACGCCCGGCAGTCCAGGACAAAATTTTATCAGACCGCACTATTACCTTTGACAATCTGAAACCGGAAGAGGCCAGCAAAAAGCCCGAATTTCGAATTGTCAGAAAATGGATAGATGCAGAACATGGCATATATACCTTTCTGACCAACAATATGGAGTTTGACGCCGACACGATATCAGCGATTTACAAAGACCGCTGGCAGATAGAACTATTTTTCAAAGCGATTAAACAAAACCTGAAGATCAAGACATTTCTTGGAACGAGCGAGAACGCGGTAATGACACAGATTTGGACAGCATTGATCACCATGCTGATTTTGCGCTACCTGCAACTGATATCCAAAATCAATTGGTCGTTGTCGAATCTGGTCGCTTTGCTGCGGCAACAGTTGTTTGTATACCGCGACCTGATTGCCTGGCTCAATAAACCAAGGGAANGTCCACCGCAACTAGCGGAAATCAAACAATTGCCCTTCCGATTCTTACATTAACCTGTAGTGGCGGCGAGACTCATAATCGCGCCTGCCGCCTTTTTAACTTGGACAGCATAATGCAAAATAACAAAAAAATCACCGAAGAACCGGTAAAACATAACTATCCCGTCCAAAATGTTTTGGACAGCGCCGGATAAAAAAACACGAAAATATTCCAGAGAGGTAAACCTCATCTTGAAATCGCTGTTTTTAGGGCTGTAAGTGCTTTAGAATCAATAGAAATATTGGGGTTTTAATTTATATTGGACAGCAGTGAGACAATACTGGGAATGCGCTTTAGCGGCTAGGAGTCCGGGGTTGCCGTGAAAATCCATAATCAATGTCTTCACTCCTCGCATGCTTGGTGAAAACTTTGTAATAATCTGTATCATACTATTTAGGAAGGTTGGTAAGTATGGATGTAGTGATACTTCAAAGTGCATATAAGCATGGGATAAGCGAAAAAAGCATACGCTGGTGTTTATCGCATTGTGAAAAAAGCGCAATACTTGACGCGCCCGTGCCTAAATACATATTCGCTGGTTTTGACCATAAAGGAACCTTGCTTGAAATTATCGCGATAGAAAATATTGAAGAAAACCGGCTGGTAATAATTCACGCCATGAAACTACGAAAACAGTATTACAGCTTATTGGAAGGAAACAAACATGAATTATAACAATTTAAACGCTGATAAGATAGTGGAAGAGGTAGATCAGGCGTTTGAGCGGGGATTAATGAAACCCGTGCCGACGGATAAAATGGTGGAAATCCGCCAAGCTGCGCAAGTAAACGATGATTTAATAGCCGCTCATATACACGCAAAGCGAAAAGTTACTGTTTCTCTGCGCTTGCCGGTAGGCATAGTGAATGAAGTTAAAGCCCGCGCCGCCAATGCGGGCATACCGTGGTCGTCGTATGTTTCCGCTATTTTAGAGCGGGCTGTTGCAAAATAAAATTAAGCCCCGCCGCTGTGCTGGCAATAGCAATCGACGTTTATATGGCGGCAAGCTACGAAAACCTCGTTTTTTGCTGGGTACGCGGGCATCTTGCCCGCATTTTTCAACAAGATGCGGGCGAGCCGCCCGCGCACACAGGGGTTTTCGTAGCTTGCCGGTACGAGTGACTGTACTGATAGTTGAGTACCCCAGTCATTCCGTTTATTCCCATACCACCAGGCGGATGGACTGCCCGTTCGCTTCCGGCCATCTTAAAAAACGCATGTTTCTTTGATTTCCGATTAAAGTCAAGCTTGACTAACTCATCAAATCAAAAAACGTTGCAATTTTCAAAAATCCCTATGTATAATTTAACCTTGTGGCAACCTCCGAAAACCCTTGGGAACGCGGGCAGCTCGCCCGCATCTTCTTGAAAAATGCGGGCATGATGCCCGCGTTCCAAGCAAAAAACGAGGTTTTCGGAGCTTGCCTTGTGTTTGCCAGATGCGGTTGTTGAGAGGTTCAAGAACCGAAATAGCAAATTCATTAACTACGGGACATAACGGTGCTGCCGACCCATTTTTTGTCTTTAGAAAGGGCGGTCGCGCAATACGCCAAAAACATCTGGGGACTCAATCCAGTTGAAGACCTGCCGAGGAAACAGTAATGACGCATACAAACGCGCTGCTGACTGATTTTTACGAGCTGACCATGATGGCCGGCTACATCAATCAGGGCAAAACAAACGATACCGCGACATTTGATCTTTATTTCCGGCGCAACCCCTACGGCGGTGGATACGCGGTGGCCGCCGGGCTTGAAGACGCGGTAAAGACAATACTGGGAATGCGCTTTAGCGACGCTGATATAAGTTATCTGCGTTCTCTGCGTTCACCGAGTGGAAACCGAACATTTTCGGAAGTATTCCTTGATTATCTGTCACATTGGTGTTTCAGAGGCGAAATCTCGGCAGTACCAGAAGGCACGGTTGTTTTTGCGCACGAGCCTCTAATGCGCGTAAGTGGCCGCGTCATTGAATGTCAGCTTATTGAATCAGCGCTGCTTTGCCACCTGAATTTTCAAACCTTGATCGCGACGAAGGCCGCCCGTATATGGGAAGCGGCGCGGCGCGCGCCGGTGCTGGAATTCGGCCTGCGCCGCGCTCAGGGACCCGACGGCGCGATGAGCGCGGCGCGAGCGGCTATGATCGGCGGCGCGGACGCCACTTCAAATGTTTTAGGTTCCGCAAACCTCAACATACCTGCCAGGGGAACGCACGCGCATAGCTGGATACAGTCCTTTGAAACCGAGCTGGAAGCATTCCGCGCTTACGCGGCGCTATTTCCCGACGAATGTATTCTGCTGGTAGATACATACGACACGCTGAAAAGCGGAATACCAAACGCAATCCGTATAGGCAGGGAACTGCGCGAGCAGGGACACCGACTGGCCGGTATCCGCATAGACAGCGGCGATCTGACATTTCTCAGCAATAAAGCGCGGCGAGCGCTGGACACGGCTGGGCTTGATTACGTAAAAATCGTCGCGTCGAACGATCTTGACGAATACATCATCGCGGATATCATTGCGCAGGGAGGCGCAATCGACATTTGGGGCGTGGGTACGCGCCTTGTCACCGGCGCGGGTGAAGCGGGCGGAGCGCTCGGCGGCGTCTACAAGATGGCGGAATACAACGGCCAACCGAAAATTAAGATAAGCTCCAACCTTGAAAAGATGACCACTCCCGGCGTCAAAAAAATACTGCGTTTTTACGACGGCGAGGGCTTGATGGAGGCTGACGCGCTTGCCGAGGAATACGAAGATATTTCTACCGGCGAAGTTCACATCGTTGATCCGGCCAACCCCCTCAGACAGACGAAAATCCGTTCGGAAAAGCGCGTCGAGCTGATGGTTCCCGTGGTCGTTGGCGGCGAAATGGTATATCAATTTCCCACGCTTGAGCAGATTCGAACGCGCCGAAAGAAACAACTGACGGAGCTTCATGAGAGCTACAAACGCCTTACAAATCCACACGAATATAAAGTGGGGCTTACACAAAAACTCTGGAACTTGAAAGAACGGATGATAGCCGCCGTTTCAAACACATGAAAGGAATAGCTTGTTTATGTCGCCGCATCCTATGATTTATGAAGAAACCGTACGCCGAGCTTTGCTTGAGGATATCGGGCGCGGCGGAGATTTAACCACTGACGCAATCGTATCGCATAGTGATACTGCCGCCGCTCGGATAGAGGCGCGCAAAGCCGGACGCATAGCGGGTTTGGAAATTGCGCGGACGGCGTTTCACCTGCTCGACCCAGAAGTAAAATTTGAGATTTTGCTCGTGGACGGTCTCGATGCCAAAGCGGGCGATCAACTAGCAATAGTAAAGGGAAGAGCGCGCCCGATTTTAACGGGGGAACGCGCGGCTCTGAATTTTCTGGGACGATTGTCGGGCATCGCCACGGTAACGCGCGATGTTGTTGCGCTAGTTGCGCCGTATCGCGCCCGCGTGGTCTGCACGCGAAAAACTACGCCCGGTCTGCGCCTGTTGGAAAAATACGCGGTTCGCGCGGGCGGCGGATCAAACCATCGTTTCGGACTAGACGACGCGGTACTCATTAAGGACAACCATATTGCGGCGGCTGGCGGTGATGTGGGCGAAGCCATCCGGCGAGTACGAAGCCGCGTAGGTCACATGGTCAAAGTCGAGGTGGAGGTGGACACGCTTGAGCAGCTTGAAATTGCCCTTAAAGAAAATATTGATGCCGCGCTGCTTGACAATATGGATATATCTACGCTGCGTGAAGCTGTTCGCATGGTAAACGGCAGAGTTATTACTGAAGCATCGGGAGGGATTACGCCGGAAACAGCGGGCGCCGTCGCGGCAACCGGCGTCGATTTACTGTCGATAGGCTGGCTCACGCACAGCGCTCCCGCGCTTGATGTAGCGCTTGATTTTTCATTCACTCAGTAAGCTGCGGCAAGCTCCGCAAGGCGGCAGCGGCTAGGATAGACAGGCGGAGCGCGGGACATGATTAGAGATATTGTAAAGATAAACTTTGCCAACTTTGCGGATTAACTACAATATCTAGTGATTTCAACGCATTTGAGGCACTGCATATGCTCTGCGCGTTCCGTGTCGCAAATTATTAGTGTTGCATCGTTTAACCACTGAAGTTATATGCAAGCTTGCATTTTTCAAGAATTTGCGGGCGGGCCGCCCGCGCTTCCAGGGGGGGGTGCAATTTCCTCATAATACTAGAGGCAAGCTCCGAAAACCTCGTTTTTTGCTGGGAGCACGGGCATCATGCCCGCATATTTCAAGAAGATGCGGGCGAGCCGCCCGCGTTCCCAGGGGGTTTCGGAGGTTGCCTAGAGCGGTTTCGGCCTTGCCCTTATTTTCCTGTCTGGATTTTTTAACTATATTTTAGTATACTTTGCATTTTATTAGCTGTTTTAGACAAGTGTGAATCAAACCCCACATGGTGGATTGTAACGACTTCCGGCGATTCTGAAGCCTGAAATTTAAAATCGAAAGGGCAAGGCTATGAATATTTTAAAAAAACGCGCTTCACGCAGGGAATTTGTCAAGGGAATAGCAACCGGCGCGGCGGGATTTTCCGCCTCCGGATACATGGGCGGAGCGAGCATTGCAACCGCACAATCCGCGCAACCATGTACGGAAAAGATTACCGTACTTAATCCGCTGGGAATGCCGCCAACGATAAACCGTAAACCGCAGGCGCGGCGTCTGGATACGCTGGACGGCAAAACAATCTACTTTATTAACGACGGTTTTGCAGGATCGGATAACGTACTTTATGAAATGATGGACTGGTTCAAAGCGAACTATCCCAAAACCAACCTGGAATACCGTTTTAAAGGAATGGGCGAGATGGGCGCTCCTCCTTTATGGGCGGAGATGAACGAAAAAGCTGACGCTATGGTACTGGGCGTGGGACATTGAAGCTATTGCGCGTCCACGGTCGTGGCTTTATCCATCGATTTTGAATCAAAATACAACAAACCCGCGATACCGATCACCCTTATCGATTTTGCCGTACAAGGGGATGAAGTAGCATTCAATCACGGAATGCCCGGAATACGCAGGCAATTCGTCCGCGGACCGGCGTGGGGGCGGTCGCGTGAACAGGTTCGACGGTCTATCATACAGGGAAACAACCCGGCCACCGGCAAACCGGTGATGCAGGAGTTGGTCGCAAAACTTACCGCTCCCTTAACCGATGAGGAGAAGAAAACCGGCGATATGAAACGTGATACAGGACCGGTTACTTTCACCGATACGCATGAAAATCTGCAGAAGCTGTTTCTTGAAAAACGCTGGACCGATTTCCTGCCCGTGATTTTGCCGACAGAGAAATACGTTGAGGAAATGCTCAAGGGAACCAGCCACGATCCCGATGAGGCGCTTGGTAAAATGTCGCCTAACTCGCCGGACGAGTTTTGGACTTACACTGTAAGAACAGCGGCGATCAACGCGGTTATGTCCGGCTGCAAACCAGAATACCTGCCGCTCATCCTGGCGGTCGGTTCCACCGGCATGGAGGCGATTAACGTATCCGACTCCGGTTGGGTTGCCGCAATGGTGATCAACGGGAATATACGTGATGAAATCGGGCTGAATTACGATGTTGGCGCAATCGGACCTTATGCTTTGGCAAACACCACCATCGGCAGAGCATGGAGTCTGCTTTCCATCAACGGAGGTAATTGCGGGAAAGCGGGTACGACATACATGGGTACAGTGGGCAACCCTATGAATCTGATCAACATTGTAATAGCCGAAAATGAAAGGGATTCGCCATTTGAACCTTTTTCAACCAGAAAGGGTTTTAAACGAGGACAGAATATAATCAGCCTGTTTCACGGGTGGGGCGTCATTTCCTCAAAGAGTTGGAAATTTACCGATTGGGGCGTAACGGATCAGAACGGCTGGCGCGCGCCGGATGATATGAGATATCCGCAAATTATTAAGGAAATTATCGGCGTTCATGATTCGCTCTTCGGCGCATGCGCCGTCCTGAATCCACCGATTGCAAATTTCGTAAAAGAAGCCGGTTACGACACCGTCGAAAAATTTACCGAATGGCTGCTCACTCCCGAACCGGGACAACCGAAACACCACCTGCAAGCCAATCAGGTTCACGTTTTCGTCACAGGCGGAAGCAGCAACAACTATTGGAGCATGGGATCCTTAAACTACAACAGGAGCGTCGAAATCGACCCCTGGCGTTAACACAGATATTCCCGCAGCTTGCCGACAACCTCGTCAAAGTCAACCGGTTTCCCCACATGATCGTTCATACCGGCTTCAAGGCATTTTTCAACGTCCTCTTTGAAGACATTCGCTGTTATTGCGATTATCGGTACGGTTTTTGCCAACGGATGGTCAAAGGTCCTTATGCGCTTCGTCGCCTCATACCCGTCCATTTCGGGCATCTGTATATCCATTAAAATCAAATTATACTTATCCGGAGCTTTGCAAAATAGCTGAACGGCTTCCACTCCGTTTTTTGCAAAATCTATTTCCAATTTCGTCGATTCCAGCAGCGCCAGCATAATTTCACGGTTTAACTCAACATCCTCCGCAAGTAATACGCGGTACCCTTCAAAATTTTTTACAGCATCTGATTCATCTTTTTGCCCGTTATCAATTAAAGCGCCGTCTATATCATCGTCCGGTACTGCCGCTCTTATTGTAAAAGAAAAAGTCGTACCTTTATCAAGTTCGGAAGTTACCGCAATCCCGCCGCCCATCAGTTCGACTATGCGTTTTGATATGGCAAGTCCAAGCCCTGTTCCGCCAAATTTGCGCGTTGTGCTGCTTTCAGCTTGCTCAAAAGGAATGAACAGACGGGCTTGTTGCTTTTTACTGATTCCGATGCCTGTGTCTTTTATATTAAACCGAATATCAATAAGGCCGTTTTCGTCATTTACCAGTTCAGCATTAAGACTTATTTCGCCTTTTTTCGGAGTGAATTTCACGGCGTTGGAGAGCAGGTTCATTATAACCTGTGAAAGTAACTGTTTATCGCATTTTATAGTCTTTGGGATTCTGTCGTCGATATGCAATGAAAACTTTTGATTTTTCTCAGCCAACTGTAATTTCATGAAGCTCGCGGCTGTATCAAGCATAGCTTCAAAGTTAAACGCAACCGGCGACAGCTCCAGTTTGTCCGCTTCGATTTTTGACATATCCAATATATCATTGACAATGCCGAGCAAATGAATGGACGCGTCTCCTATTTTCTCTATTGCGTAGTCTTTCCGTTCAATACTATCCGCTGATTTGCCTATGATTGTCATGCCGATAATAGCGTTCATGGGCGTACGTATCTCATGGCTCATATTGGAGAGAAAGGCAGATTTGGCGCGACTGGCCGATTCGGCTATCGCTTTCGATTCGATTAATTCTGTTACGTCATACAGCGAAAGGACATAATTTGTCGCTTTGCCTCGCTTATGAGTAACGAGCCAAGTCAGTTTGAACGACCAGATATTTCCGTTGTCCATCCGGAAACGCACCTCGCCGTCTGTGGATTCTGTTTTTGTATGATCTATTAATTCCAGGAGATTTTGAGGATTGCTTGATTCCATATATAGTTTGAAGTATTGCAAAAGCTCATGTAGGGTTGTTTTTCCGATTGCAGGCGCGAAGGCGGGAAAGTAATAGTTATTTGCCGAGTTGATATCAACGATATAACCGTCTTTATTGATAATAAAAATGACCGTATTCTTAAAAGCGTCAAACATCCTGTTCAGTACGGCCGCCTTAAAATGAAACAGACGCGATTTATATGACACATACGCAAAGGAAGCGACAACGATAGTGTATCCCAACGGCGTAATGTCTATATTGAAGCTGGTAAAGCTATACAACATATTGAACACGTAAGGTATGGGCGCTCCGATTACCACAATAAGAATATAGGGATTTTGTCGGAAATTCTTCAGATAATGATTGAATATAATGCTATAAGACATTATTATGATTAAAGTATTGATACCGAGGTGAACCATAAAAAGCCAACCCCAAGACGCCGATGGCGCATGCATATTTGAATAGACCAATTTATGCCATGAATTAGTAAGCATGGCCAAGCTGTCCAGCGCCGGGATAATGATGAGCAATATCTTTGCGATTCGAGAATTGATCAGCTTCGATTCGGTAAAGTGCAAAAAGCACCATAAAGTCGCAAATATCGCGGGCGGTATGGAAGCCAGCTTAACCGAGTAAGCAAGTCCGAAATACTTGCTGCTGATAACCATCGGTATCGCATTAAATAAAATCCATGATAAGAGCGCTACGCATAAAACAAAAAAGCTTTTAAGTCCGCGATCTCGAGTATCTCCGGATTGCAATTGAATGATAAGATAACCGACGCCGACACAAGTCAACAACGATGCGCTAAATGTTATTAGGTTCCAGTCCACTGCTGATTCTCCATTTGTTTGTTTGACTGAAACAAATGTAAACCTGGGAGCGCGGGCGGCTCGCCGGCGCTCCCAGCAAAAACGTGGTTTTCGGAGTTTGCCGTTCTCCTGTAACTACATTCGGAAGTTACCCCAAAGATGGTTCGCGGCGGCTTGCCGACCGCAACTGATAACTGATAACTGCCGCCGAGCGGCGGCTTACCAGGTGATTGTCAGCCCTGCCGTGGTCTGGATGAAACTTAACCCTTTTTCTGTAGCCGCCAGTTGTTGTTCATCAAAGGCGGTTCTGACTATGGCTTCGGCGCTCGGAAGCGTGTAACCGCGAACGTCGATATTGAATCCAAGCGGTCCCCATAAGCGGCGCAGTTTTAAACCTCCGCCGTAATTTATTGAGAATTCGTTGCCGAAGCTGAAAGCAAACGCGGCGATTTTACCGGCATCCCACGATGTTGGGGTATCAGCGCTCCATGTACGCACAAAGCCGATGCCGACTGTGCCGTAGGGAACGATTTTACCCGGAAACTGAAGTAGAAGGTTGGAATCCGTCTGAAATGCCTTAACTCCGGGTTTGGCGAACCGCGGCGAATAGCCGATGCTTTGCTCAAAGCCAATAACGCGGCCTGCGGAATAACGAAATCCAAATGTTCCGCCAAAATCCCCTGATAGGTCCGTAACGACGCTGGACGGGTTAGCGTTAGCCCAACTTATTTCTCCCGGCTTTTGCGCGCCGCCATAAATAATCACTTCGCCGGCGGAAAGCGTAGATGCGGTGATTAACAACAAAAAGATTCCCGTCAGAGTGTGTAAAAGAAATTTCATACTAAACTCCTGTTGATGTAATTACAAAAGCTCCAGCTTTGCCTGCCGCTCCCTGCCTGTCAACAAACAGGGAGCGGTAGATACGAAAACCGTTTAAATCTCGCAAAACGATTGATTTTACAACACAATTCTGTAAAAAAACAATGTTTTTCGGCGCCAACCATTTGAAGGCAAGCCGCCGCGCGGCGGCAGTGGCTAGTGATTAGTGGTTAGTGGGTAGCAGGTCGCCGTGAACCATCTTTGAGGTAACTTCCCAAATGAAGTTAAAGAAGAGCGACTTTTCAATTCAAACTAACCACTAGCCACTAGCCACTAACCACTGAAGTTATAGGCAAGCTCCGCCCCCTCTGG
>JGI24702J35022_10002737_pt1 | contig 10690 bp, 11 predicted proteins | sample TergutTh196P4_FD_35022 | JGI IMG/M metagenome (IMG submission 35022)
GCTTGTTTTATAAGCGGCCCCGCCCATAATGGACACGGTCTGCGTTTCTCTGTTTCAGCGAACTGATATCGCAGACCAACTTTTAATACGGGCGGATTTGATACACAGTATCATACGCCTTGCTTATTCCCGCCACGATCTTCACCTCCAGGCACTTCACGTCGGCACTGTCGTAAATGTCCCTTTCCTCCTCGACCCTCATTCCTGCGGACAGGGTGAAGCCGCTCGACAACAAGATTGTGAAGATTCCATACGCGCAGCACAATGCGATGAACCCCATAGATGCCACGGACAGCACTCCGCCCCAGTCTGAGACAGGGTTCATTGTCATCAATTGCAGGAACACAATCGACGCGAAGGCGATAAGGACGCCTATCGACTGTAGCAACGTGTTCTGGCGGTCCGACGCAAGGCCGAGCTGTCTCCCGATGTCCTCTCTCAGAAGCGACAAGGCCCCCTTGTCCTCAGTCTCGAAATGTGCGATGGCGTAACCGTCGCCCCCATGCCACGTTTCCTCCGAGGCTACCGCATCGGAGGTGGCATCGATTGGCATTTTCTCTTTAATTTCTATCACCGGTTTCTTCACGCACCTTTCGATATAAAAAGCGAATGAGGGGGTCACCGAATCGAGTGAAAGTGGACTTGCCGAGCCCCCTAATTTGCATGAGTCAGGGGCAAAACTTGCAAAAAAGAGGGCACTTTAAGACTCCTATTTCAGACCAGAGCGCTCTTGTGTGCCGCCCATTCCACCCTCTGGCGTTGGATCGTTCCTTTTTCATGTTCATCTTTCGCCCACTCCTTCGGGAACACGCTCTGAACGAAAAAGGCAATCACATGTGCAGGGGGGATTGGACGGCACGGTCGCCTCGTCGGTGACGGGCCTTAGCGGGAGGGATTTAAACCATGACCGCGATTAGCCCGTAATGACCTTGAGGCTGCCGGAGCACGACCACTGCAGGGCCTGCGGGGACCCTGTGCCGTTCGAGCAGGCGTACTGCTCGGAGGACTGTTACTGGAAGGACCAGGCCAGGATCAAGAAGGAGAGGCGGGACAACATCCTTTTCGCGGTCCTGACGGTGGCGAGCGTTTCTGCGATCGCGGCCGCCGGGATCCTGCTGTGAGGCGTCAGCGGACGCGGCCCAGGGCGGACACGACCCCGCCCACGTCATGCACCCTCAGCACCCTCGCGCCGCTGCCGGCGGCCGCCCTGCATGCCTCTGCGGTCGCCTCGTCCGCGCCCATGCCGGGGTAGCGGTGCGAGAGGAACCTCTTCCTGGACGGCCCCACCATGACGGGCCGCATGCCGCCGATCCAGCCGCTGTTCTCTATGATCGCGGAGTCCTGCTCCGGGGTCTTCCCGAAGCCCACCCCGGGGTCGAGGATGATGTCCCTCCCCCTGACCCCTCTCTCTATGGCGCGCTCCGCCCTCTCCTCCAGGAACCTCCTGATGTCGCCGAGGGCGTCGCCGGCCATGGTGTCCGTCGCTAGCGTCGCCGGCGACCCGTGCATGTGCATTATCACGACGGCCGCGCCGTTCGACGCTGCCACGCGGGCCATGGCGTCGTCCCTCAGCCCCCAGATGTCGTTGATTACGGCCGCGCCGGCCCACACGGCCCTCTCCGCGACGCGGGGCTTGGCGGTGTCCACTGATATCGGGACGGTAGCGGTGGAGGACAGGTCCCTGATCACCCCGACGACCCTGTCCAGCTCCTCCTCCTCCGAAACGGGGGCGGCGCCCGGCCTCGAGGACTCCCCGCCCACGTCTATCATGTCCGCCCCCTCGTCGATGAGGCGGTACGCATGCTCGAGCGCGAGCCTCTTGGATGGGTGGGCGCCCCCGTCCGAGAAGGAGTCGGGGGTGACGTTCAGTATCCCCATAACCAGCGGGCGGCCCGACGGCCTCAGCCAAAGGTCGGAGGGATGCGCCGTCATAGGTGTGCGTCGACCAGCTCCGTCAGGTCCATGACCTTGACCTTGCGGCCGCCGGCCGCCGATGTCAGGTTCCCGACGCAGAACGGGCATGCGGTGACGATTATGTCGGCGAAGCCCGCCTCGTCCAGCCTCGTCGACGCTATGTCCTTCGCCTCCTCCGGGTACGCCGACCTCACCCCGCCGCCGCCGCCGCAGCAGTGGCTCGCGGACTTGTTGAACTTCATCTCCTTGTAGTCCAGGTCGGGGAACTTCTTCAGCACCTCCCTCGGGGCGTCGTACACCTTGCAGTGCCTTCCGAGATGGCACGGGTCGTGGTAGGTTATCTTCACATTGCCGAGGGGCTTCAGTTTGAGGTCCTGCTTCGCCAGGTACTCCGACATGTGGAGCACCTCGAAGGGGACATCCACGAACTTGGGGTACTCGGTCTTGAACATCCTGTAGCATCCCGAGCATGAGAGCACCAGCGTCTCTATTCCGAGCGCTTTTATCGCTTCCACGTTCCTCTTCATCAGCGCGACGCTTTTTTCCTCGTCGGCGCCGATCCTCTGGAGCACCGAGCCGCAGCACACCTCGTCGACAGTGGTGAAATCCGCGCCCAGCTTCTTCAGGATGGAGAGGGACGCCGCCGCTATCTTCTTCTCTCTGTACGTGGCGGTGCATCCTGCGAAATAACCGATCTTCGCCTTGCGCGGCTTCATGCCGAGGGTGTCGGCCACCGACTTCTCTTCCGAGTACGGATTGTTGTACTTCTGAATGCTGTCCACGATGGCCTTGTGCTTCGGCAGGATGTGGCCGTTCTTCACGAGGTCGGCGCGGCACAGCTCGATTATCTCCACTATGTCCACCGTCGACGGGCAGCGCCTGTTGCAGTCCGCGCACGTTGTGCAGGTGTACATGTTCTCCACCACGGAGTCGTCCGCCTCCAGCTGCCCGGTGAGGAGCCCGTATGTCTGGATTATCCTCCCCCTCGACACCGCCGAGTCCCACCCTATCGACTTGAACGACGGGCACACGCTCTTGCAGAAGCCGCACATCGTGCAGGTGTTCAGCGCATTCTTCACCTTGTTTATCTTGTCTGTCTCGAAACCGCTCATATCATTCAACCCTGGGTATCGTCACGCTGCCGTCCATAAGCACAATCACCTTCGCGTCAGGCTTCTGCCTGAGCGCCTCCCTCACGGCGGCGTCCGCCGTGGGGAACGGCGTGATGTTCGCCGCCCTTATCATCTCCGGGTCCAGGTCGGTCACCGCCCATATCTCGGCCCAGACCGCTATCTCCGCCATCTTTGCCGCCTTGTGGTACCCGAGCTTGTACTCCTTGCTCAGGTTCTCGAGCACCTGCCGGGGGTCCTTCGAGGATGACAGCTGGGTCAGGAAAGTGGCGTGTCCCACGCCCTCCCTGCACTTGGACACCATTATTATCTTCCCGCCCTCCTTCAGCGCCCATTTCCCGTTGTCGAGGGCCTTCTGGGACTGGTAGAGGTCCACGTCCATGGGGTACGGCGCCACCGACACGACGATGTCCGCCTTCTCCGGTATGGGGACGGAGAACACCTGGTTCGCCCATTCCACCGCCTGGTCGAAGGCGGGGTTCAGGCTCCCCGCCGCCACTTTGTATATGTGCTGGTGGCGGTCGAGGACCATCTGTATGGAGAAGATCCCCTTCCCTTTCACGACCTCCAGGGCGTCCATCATGTCCTCGTGCACGGGGTTGCCCTCGAGGACCAGGGACTGCGCCTCCCCCCTCATGGCGAGCTTGTGGTTCGTTTCTATGGTCAAGTACGACGCCACCCCGGGGAGGAACGACTTCCTGCCCCCTGTGTAGCCGGCGAAGTAGTGGGGCTCGACGCTCGTTATTATCACGAGCCGGTCCGCCTCCACCGCGATCCTGTTGACCTCCATGGGGGTCCCGTTCTTCGACACGCCGAGGTTGACGCACTCGGACTTCTTGGCGTCGTGGGGCACTATCCTGTCCTTGAGGTACGCATAGTGTTCCCCGAACACGAAGTCGTACTCCTCCTGGGTCATGTCCCTGTGGGTGCCCGTCGCGACGAGGTACCTCGCCTCGCGGAGATCCATCCGCTTAGACAGCGCGTCGAGCACCTTCGCGGTCGGCGTCGGCCTCGTTCCGTCGTTGACGATGAACACTATGTCCTTCCCCCCCTCGAGGAACTTGGACAGGGACCCGTACCCTATCGGGTCGTCGATGGACCGGTTGATGACGTCGTCGGGGTCCCCGCACTCCACGTCCATGGGGTAGAACGTCCCGATGTAGTTCTCGTCCGGGACCTCCGTGCTCTGGATCCCGTCCTTGCCGTACTTGATGTCTATTTTCATTAGGAACCGTTCAAGTGCATTGTCCGCTCTGATATTAATTATTTTTTCGCGGCGACTGAATGGACATGTGCCCGCCGGCCTGAAATCGGCGGTCGCGTGGCGGCGGCGCAGTGACCATGGGGGGCCGTCCTGAACTGGTGACACGTTGGAAACCGTGCTTCTTTGCGGCGGCCTCGCCGATGCGCCCCGCCCTTTCCGTGTACTCCTCAGGCATCAGCCCCTTGGTTCCCCCATATATGCCGAGCTGGATCCCGCTGACCCCCCTCCCTCTTCAACCGACTTATCCGTACTCATCCTCAACCACCTCCATGGGCGGATGTGTCCCGATCAGGCCGATAGCCGTTCAAGATGTTATTCGCACCGGTCATCTTTACTGTTTGGGCATAACCATGGGTAAATATGGTTGACGTGGCGGCATAGAATCATATAACGAGGGGCGTATTACATGTATTACATGAACCGCCGGTGATCGCATGGAGTTCCGAGACATCCTGGAGAAATATAGGCGGGAGTTGCCCAATGAGAGCGACAAGGGCCTCCGGTTCGAGCGCTTGATGCATGGGTGCCTTCTAACGTATGGGAGATACGCCCTGCAGCCCCACCGGGCCGAGGTCGTCGACGCGGCGCACGAGTATTTCAAGGCGAGGAGCCGCGGGAAATTGATAACGGCATGCGGCACGGGCAAGACGTTCGCCGCTTTGAGGATCGCCGAGGATCTGCCGGAGTTGGAGCTGTGAGCCCGCTGGAAGGCCTGTTGATGGCCCCTTTGAAGGAGGTGGGGGAGAGGGCGCTGATCGACGGCATTATGAGCATCATCCGCCGGCCGCCCGGCCTCGGCCCCGGTGACGACGCCGCCCTCATCCCGTTCCCCGGCGGGGACATAGTCGCCTGCACCGACAGCGTGACCTTCAAGAGGCATTTCCCCAAGGGTATGACCTACATGGAGTTCGGGTGGACGGCCGCCGCCGTCAACATAAGCGACCTGGCCGCAATGGGCGCGGAGCCGATAGGCCTGCTCGCCGCCCTCACGATGCCGCCGGAGCTCGACGCCGCCTCCCTGTACGACCTCATGGTGGGGATGGACAGATGCGCCGGGTCCTTCGGATCCTACATATACGGAGGGGACACCAAATTCGGATGCGGGGCCGTCTCCTGCACGGCGATCGGTTCTATGAACGGCAGGACGCCCATGCTCAGGTCCGGCGCGAGGCCCGGGGACGTCGTGGCGGTCACCGGTTCGCTGGGGTCGGCGGCGGCTGTGTTCTTCGCGATGGACAGGGGGCTCGACTGCCACATCTCCCGTTCCCCCCTCATGGCCCCCGCCCCCCGCGTCGCGGAAGGCGTCGCCCTGTCGTCGTCCGGCGCGGTGACCTCCTGCGCCGACCTGTCGGACGGGCTCGCGGAGGGAGCGAGGAGCATCTGCTGGGCAAGCCATGCCGGGATGGATATCCACATGCCCTTCCTCCCGGAAGGGGACGGCGTGGACCTCGTATCGGCCAAGTCCGGGATCCCCAAAGAGGATATGATGCTGTACTGGGGCGGGGACTACGAGCTGCTGTTCACCTTCGATAAGGATAAGAGGGACGTCCTGTATGACCTTGACGTGGACTTCTCCATCATTGGCATGGTGACGAACGACGATGGCCCCTACATCAACTACGAGGGGAGAAGAGAGGCGATGGGACACGGCAGGCATTAACCCCAACATAGAGGCTAGGCACTACCACCGGGAGGGCGACGGGTACGCCTGCGACCTGTGCCCGCACAGGTGCAGGATATCCCCCGAGGGGTTCGGGAGGTGCCTATCCAGGAAGGGCGAGGGGGGCAGGCTGATAGCCAACAACTACGGGAAGGTGTCCTCTTTCAGCGTCGACCCCATAGAGAAGAAGCCCTTCTACCACTACTTCCCGAAGACCAAGATATTCTCCATCGGGGGGATCGGGTGCAACATGTCCTGCAGGCACTGCCAGAACTACGCCATATCCATGTCGCCGTCGGGCAGGAAGCGGACCACCTACGAGTCCCCCGAGGAGATAGTCGCCTTCTGCAGGAAGGAGAGGTTCGACGCCATCGCCTTCACGTACAACGAGCCGGTGATCTGGTTCGAGTACATAATGGACATAGTGGAGGAGGCGCCGGACCTCAGGTGCGTGCTGGTCAGCAACGGCCTTGTGTGCGAGGAGCCGCTGAGGGAGCTGTGCGCGGTTACGGACGCCATGAACATAGACATCAAGGGGTTCACCGACGACTTCTACACCAAGGTGTGCGGGGCCCACCTCGACGACGTGATGAGGTCGTCGGAGATAGCGTTCCGGGAGGGGGTGCACCTGGAGCTTACGTACCTGGTGATACCGGGGTACAACGACTCCCCCCTCGAGATAGAGCTGTTCTCCTCGTGGGTGCGCGACAGCCTCTCCCCGGAGACCCCCGTCCACTTCTCGAGGTTCCACCCGGATAACAAGATGCTGGACGTCCCCATCACCCCCTTGGAGACGCTGCAGATGTGCAGGGCGGCGGCGATGGGGAGCGGCCTCGACTACGTTTACGTGGGGAACGTGCTCTCCGACGACGCGTCGGACACGTACTGCCCGGACTGCGGGGCGCTCGTGGTCCGCCGCACGGGGTACCTCGTGGACCTAGTGGCGCTGAACGGCTCCCGCTGCGCCCGCTGCGGGAAGGGCCTCCCCTTCAAAAGATGAGGAACAGGGGGCTGCCGACGAGGACGACCACCGCCGTCGCGGCGGCCATCGGCAACAGGAACGGCAGCATGGGGGTGACCCAGACGTCCTCCCGCCCCGCCTCCCTGAGCCTGGCGTATATGCCGGGCATGTCCTCGTCCTCGGGGACCCTTATGCTCTCCAGGGAGCCGTCGACGATGTCCTCGAGGGGCCACACCTTGGAGGCCTCCGCCTCCGCTATCCCCATCCTGTACCCTGAGAGCATCCTCCTGAGCGGGACCCCCTTGCCGGCGTTCCTCGCCGCGAAGTAGGCCACCACCGGGACGGTCAGGACGGCCGCGACGAACAGGACGGATATCGACGGGACGAAGACCTGGCTGACGACCCCGTCCGGGATGCCGGCCAGCGGCAGGCCGAGGAAGCGCGGGTACACGGGGAGCATGACCGAGAGCGCTATCAGGCACTTCGCGTCCGCGCCGCCGCGGACGACGCCGAGGAGGTACATCCCCACGAACACTAGGTAGCACGCGGGCACGGAGGCCCACATCCTCATCACGTCGTCGGACATGTTCGGGTACAGGGGGACTATGAAGAGCAGGGCCGTCAGCGAGTAGAACGCCAACGGGTTGAACTCCCTGTCCCAAAGCACGTCAAGGAGTATCATCGCGGTGCCGGCGGCCAGGCAGACGTACTCCCACCTGAAGCCGGTCTGCTGCACCGAGAGGGCGACGGCCAGCACCAGCCCGGCGGCGCCCAGCACCGCCCAGTGCGCGTCGGAGGCCTCCCTCTTCCTCCAGTCGCTCAGGGCCGCCGACGCGAGCACGGCCATCGCTATGGCGAACGCCAGGATCCCGAGCGCCTCTTCCGTGTCCACGGCCCGTCAAGCGCGTCAACGGATATTATTTTATTCTCTTACCGGGTGTAGGCAGTCATGAGGAGGGCGGTAGCTCCAGCGTTGCTGATTGCCTTAGCGGCCGTGCTGCTGGTCGCCACGCCCCTGGCCGCCCCTGGATCGGCGGCCGCAGGGGACGTGGGCCTGGTCGCCTACGAGTACGACCTAGAGGTCAACGCGGGCTCCTCCGACGGCTTCAGGGTCGAGGTGGTGAACTACCTCGCCTATGTCGAGAACGACATCGGCAACTACAGGATGGTCTCCGTCAGCTTCACGTCGGCCCCTGGCGTGACCGTCTCCGTGGACGACGGCGACAGGGACTTCGTCCTGATGGGGCAGGAGCACCGGTCCATCAGCGTCACCGTCGACGTGGGGAGGTACGCCGCCGCCGGAGGGTACGAGATAGGCATAGTCCTGAAAGTCAAGGACCTCCAGGAGGGCTCCGCCGCCGTCGCCACGGACCCGGTGGCGGTGGGGATGACCGTGCTGTCGCCGCTTTCGTCAGGGGACGCGTACAACAGGATACTCGGCGTCTTCGAAAACCCCCTGCCCGAGCCCCTCGACAGCCCGCTGGCTTCCGCCGCGATATCGTTCGTGCTCTGGATGGTCATCGGGGCCCTCGCCGTGGTCGTCCTGATGCCGCTTATCCTCCGGGTCTTCGCGCACAACTACGAGGAGGAGGGCAAGAAGCTGAGGAAGAGCGTGAGGACGTTCGCCCCCTTCGTGCTAATCCTTTACGCCTTCGACAACAGCCTCCGGGTGTACGGCGCGCCCGAGGAGGTGATAGGGGCCGTCGAGAGCTGGTTCGAGATATTCTACATACTGCTGGGGGCGGTGATCGCCTGGACCGTTTACACCATATTCATCCAGCATGCGGTCTCCAAGATGTCGAAGAACAGGCGCGTCGGCCAGAAGGACGTGGACGTGGAGCCGCTCCTGCGCCTGCTCGGCAAACTGACCATCTCCGTCATGGCAGTCGCCCTTATGATGTCCGTCTGGGGCTTCAACCTCACTGCGATAATAACCGGCGCCGGGATAGTCAGCCTCGGGATAACGCTGGGCGCGCAGAACATACTGAACCAGTTCTTCAGCGGCATGGTCCTCCTGCTGACGCGCCCGTTCAAGTCGGGGGACCTGGTGAAGATCGGGGGCGGCAACATGATCTACAAGGTCTCGGCGGTGAACATCATGAGCACCGTGTTCGAGAACTGGGACAATGAGGAGACGGTGATAATGCCGAACAACATGGTGTCGTCGTCGGCGATAGTCAACCTGACCGGGGACGGGCTGATCTACAAGGTCACCGTGTTCATGAACATCGCCTACGAGAACGACGTGGACCTCGCGAAGGAGCTCACCAAGGAGGCCGCGATGGGCCACCCCAACGTGATAACGAACGGGTCTGTGAGCCCCCCGTCCGTGAGGGTGTCCGCGTTCCTCGACTCCGCGATAGAGCTCAGGCTCGCCTGCTACGTCTACGACTTCAACGACAGCGGGAAGATCAGCGGGGAGCTCAGGGAGGCGATATTCAGGTCCTTCAAGAAGAACGGCATCAGCGTGCCGTTCCCGCAGATGGACGTCCACATCGACCCCGCCCGGGGGGACGGCGCGGGGGAGGACGGCTGACCGCCGGGGGCGGGCGGCGTTTTTCGTTATCCTGCTGAGGGGTACATGGCAATTTTTATATCATAGTTTGGCTTATGCGCAAATAGTTTACGAAATCAGTCAATTGCGGTGATTCGATGATAGACAACCTTGACAAGCGGATAATGGAGATCCTGAGGAAAGACTCCCGCCGCCCCTTCGTGGAAGTGGCGAACCAGCTGGGCGTGTCCGAGGGCACGGTCAGGACAAGGGTGCACAAGATGGCCGAGGAGGGGGTGATCAGGGGCTTCACCATAAAGACCAGCTCCAAGAACGTCAAGGCCCTGGTGGAGATAAGGATAGACGTCAACACGGACACGGAGGAGATCGCCAGGGAGCTCGCCAGCTATGACGGCGTGACCGAGGTGTTCGAGGTCACCGGCGACCAGGACATAATAGCCCTGGTGGACGTCGACACGTCGCAGAACCTCAACGAGATCATAGAGAGGGTGAGGAGGTACGAGAGCATACTGAGCACCCGCACGAGGCTCATACTGAAAGAGCACTTCGGGGAGAACTGACATGTTCAGGGGCGTCTCGACGGCGATAGTGACGCCGTTCACCCGGGACAACAGGGTCGACGAGGAGGCCCTCAGGAGGCTCGTGGAGTTCCAGGAGGAGAGCGGCATAGGCACGATAGTCCCGTGCGGCTCCACAGGGGAGGCGGCGACGCTGACCCACGACGAGCACATGCGCGTGGTGGAGGTGGTGGTGGACCACGCCAAGAGGGCGAAGGTCGTGGCCGGCGCCGGCAGCAACTCCACCGCCGAGGCCGTGGAGCTGAGCAAGCGCGCCGAGGACATCGGCGTCGACGGCCTGCTGTCCATATCCCCGTACTACGTCAAGCCCACGCAGGAGGGCATTTACAGGCACTTCGAGGCGATAGCGGCGTCGGTCGGCGTCCCGGTCATAGTGTACAACGTGCCTGGGAGGACGGCCTCGAACATCACCGCCGACACGATGGTCAGGATGGCCGGGATCGAGGGGATATGCGCCGTGAAGGAGGCGAGCGGCAACCTCGACCAGATCAAGGACATAATAGGCAGGAGGCCGAAGGGGTTCGAGGTCCTCAGCGGGGACGACGCGATGACCCCCGCGCTGGTACGCGCAGGGGGCGACGGGGTCATCTCCGTGACGTCGAACTGCCTCCCGGGGAAGATGGGGGAGCTGGTGCGCCTGCTCCTCGGCGGCGAGGACGCCGCCGCCG
>JGI24702J35022_10002738_pt1 | contig 10689 bp, 12 predicted proteins | sample TergutTh196P4_FD_35022 | JGI IMG/M metagenome (IMG submission 35022)
CCTTTGCTGTGAAATGAAAAACGCCAGGTTCTCGGGTGAGAACCTGGCGTGGTTATGTGTAACTGGTTGCAATTAAAGCGCTTTGCTCCTTAAGTAGTTGCTATCAACTTAATATCCTCCAGCGGATACCACTCTGCAGCCTGTGCTACCGCTTCGGCGTTTTCCCAGGGCAGGTTCATGAATTGCAGAAACTTGTCCTCTCGCGGAAACCAGTCATCGCAATAACACGGAAGAATGCCCTCGGGAACAATACCGATGTAATCCCGCCCTGTGACCATCGCGGCTAGGGCAGGACCGTTGTATAAAGATACAGGCAGGCCGTTGCGCACCAACGCCAGATAGAATTTAATGGTTTCAACGGAGCGTCCATAGCTGGAGCCAGCCAATTCCAACCACCAGCCGTAGCCGTCGCGGCGCGCAAACAAAGAAATATGCGTGGAGTTGCCGCCCCGGCAAACCTCCCAGGGATGTCCTCCTTTAAAGCCGTTATCGATCCAGTCCGCAAAAGCATCGGNTGAATCCTCGGGCAAATCCAGAAGGCCGTCGTGCCGACCGTCGGCGTGGGCGCGATACAACTCGCGTGGCGAAAGCTGCCCGGTGCCCTCAAAGCCGTTCGTCTCATATCCAAGGCGGCAGCAGTCGAGGAAAAGCCCGGCAGTCATTTCCGGCAGCCGCGTGGCAGGGGCGTCAGTCGGCTGTGATTGCATCCGCGCCGTAAAATCTCGAATTTCTTCGGGCGTAATATGCTCCAGGTAGGCAGCTTTTTCCTCGGGATACACGTTCCAGTAGTTCTCGCGCAGAATCTTGCCGACACGTTTNCGCNCAGGCAGATTTTCCTNGACAAAGCCGTTATACGTCCCGCTTTTTACGGCGGNGATGCAAGCCTCCACCGCGACGTCCAGCCAGTCAATCAACTCAGTTTTATCGTAGTCGAATTCTTCTTGCCCATCCGATACGATTTGCAGTACCAGCTTGTGATCCAGGAATACGGAACAGTTATCCCGATAGACCATAGTCGTAAGCGGATACCACTTCACCGGCTCCGGGTAATAATCGCGCCAGAGCGTTTCAAACTCCTCATAGGTTTCCACATCGCCCTCGTCAAGGTATTCCTCGTAATTGCCGAAGTCCTCGATTGTCCCGCGTTCCGCCGTAAGCCAAAGCTCGCGGCGCTCGTCCTCCCCGCAGGCGGCGATTTCGTAAAGTTTGTCAAACAGCCGCAACAGAGCGGCCCGGCTCTCTTCGCCTATCACGGCGGGCAGGCTTTGCGCGCGCTGGATCAGGGTATCCAGCTGCGGGGCATAACAGTTCATGATTCACCTCTAATGATTGCTGCTGGTGTCAAGTGTCTATCCACAGCTTTGTTTCAAAACACCACTGTCCTACAAATTTATCTGTCTGAAAAATACATTCGTAAACTGGTTGCAAAAAAGCTTTAACATGATCAACCGTTTCAGCGAAACTAAGGTCTGATCCGATCTGAGTCCGTCGCTTGAAAGCCTGCCATTGCACCTGCTTGTCCGCATGCGCGGCAAAGGCATCTGTAAACACAACAGGCGCCTCAGACAGTACAGTGCCGCGCCGCCGCAAAGTCTGCAATATCGCTTCGTGCAATACAGGTCCATCAAAGGGAAAGTTTACGCTCAGATTGTAGATGTCATAAAAATCTTTCATCCTGCTGTTTGTTTCCGCCAAGAAAAGCATCGCTTCAAACTTTTCCGCAATCACGGATTCCTTTGAATATGCTTTGATCCGCGGGCGCTCCATATCCAACAAAGTAGGATATTCCATCATCTGCGGCNTTGGAACCACAACGTCGCCAAAGCCAATGTCGAATTGCAACGGTGTGCGGATGTTTTGCATACGCGCGATCAGCTTAATNCGCACGCCCTCATAGTCGGCATCCTCCTTGATTCTCTCGACAGCAATCGAGTCAACGTCAAACGTAACCGCATCGTCTGCCGNTATGGAAGCNATCTCAATGAAAATTTGCTTCAGGTATTCCAAATCACTGGGCAAAGCCCTGGCCAACAGGTCTACATCCTTGGTGGGGCGGGCTTTTTCGTTTAGAATGGAATACAGCAGCAAGCCGCCTTTCAGCACAAACANATCCTGATAGCGNGAAATTGAAAGCCGGTACAGCAACCGTTCAATGAAATACAGCATCAGGATAAAATTGAACGGCCGCTGCTCTTTATCAGCCACATTTTTTAGCCGGGCGCGGATTGAAGCGGCATTGTTCACACTCATAGCATAGCCTCCAGGTAGGGTTGAATTGTGTTCTGCTTGCCCATTTGCTTCGCGTAGTCCATCAGTCTCTGTATATCACGGTGGCGGGCGGCATAGTTTTTCAGCACCTCAAGAGCAACTGACTTTTCAATTTCCCTGTCATACTTAAAGCAATCACAAACGGTTTTCTCCGCATCGTATACTTTTACAGGGCAACTGTCTATTGTAACNGCGGAAATGCCCAGCCGAAAATGGCTGTCGGTCATATGAAAATATCGGACACTCAGATGATCCGGCAACACGGGCTCATTCGCAATACGGGGCAGCGCCACGTTAATCTCTGCCGGATTGATCGTTGCAAGNTCGTGATAGGCAATGGCGGACTGAAGGCAAAACACCCCCATGGGTACCAGCGCGGCAATCAGGGGCATATCGCCTACGTCAGCTTCGCGGCTCGNAAAGATATAGTACCCCTGGCGTAGGCGGCGTATCATTCCGGTTTCCACCAAGGATTTGATTTCCCGGCTGGTAAACCCATTATTACGCAGCAGCTCCGCTTGTATGATGCTGTTGTTTNGTTCCAGAGAGNTTACAAAGGATCGNTTGCGTTCGTTCATAGGATTGCACCTCGTTATNTACACTTGTATCGTTAATGAACATAGTTTGNTGCAATNATTATAGCTCGTAAGGCGTGAGATGTCAAGAAAAATTTGAAGTTACTGCTTTGTCCCAAATCTTATGCGGGTTTTGGAACGATATTGCCTTGTCGCGGCGGAACAAGCTCGAAAATCCAGCCCTTGACAAAACAAGCTGCTTGCTGTATAATTAGTCCTGCGAGAACGAACGATGGTAGTAATGGCGGACGAGTTCTAACACAGTTCTAACGTTTTTCCAAAATCGCCGACTTTTCGTTAGAACTTGATGCGTAAGCGATAGGGCGATTTCGCACCAAGAAAACTAAAAAAAGCCTAGTAAATAAGGGATTCAAAGGGATTCCGGGGTAGCGGCGGGTAGTTAGCGCGACTGCAACTTTTCGTCTGGGGGTCAAGAGGCCGTGAGTTCAAGTCTCGCCACTCGGACCACGAAAAGCCGCTAACCACAAGGGTTAGCGGCTTTTCACTTTTCTTGAATTAGGCCCCAAAGTGGCCACTACTGGAACTATACTGGAATACTCGCGATGGAACGGTGTGATTTACATGGGTAGAGGGAAAGGGAATCCAAAGAAGGATCCACGTCCTTTTTCGGAGAGGCATCCTCATGCGAACTTAATACTGGGCTTGTTTCTGCTGCTTAGCGCAGTTGCCATTGCTGTCCTCGTTATTATCCTCTTGCTTAACCTTATTAAGGGCGCTTTTTCATCCTTGTCCGCTTGGTTCGCAACATTCTCCAAAAGCACTGAGCCTGTGATTATCGTGGCACTCATTACCGGCGCTGTTTCCATCGTTGGTGTTATGGTAGGACCGACCATTTCTAAGGCCATCGAATATAAACGAGAACGCAGGGAGTACCTGGCCAAAAAGAGAGAAGAGCCCTACAGCAAGTTTATTGATTTTTTCTACACGCTACAAGAGAAGAGCAAAGCGGGCGAAGATTTTTCCGATGACATAAACGACATGGTTAGAGGCTTCTCACAGAAATTAACCTTGTGGGGCTCCAACAAGGTCATCAAGAAATGGCTCAAATTCAGAGAAAGTTCTAATGAAAGCCTGACGAAAAAGGATGGAGGAATCGACAATCTGTTTGTCCTTGAGGAGATCATGTTCGCCATGCGAAAGGATATGGGCTTGAAGAAGTTGAGCAAAGGAAACTTACTGCAAATTTCAATACCTGACATCAAGAACTACAAAAAGAACAAATGATGTTACCCGAATAGCCCGGCCAGCTCCCGCGAATATTTTTCGCTCACCTTGGCCGCTGCCTCTGGTCTGATATGCAAATAGCTCCGCGTGGTTTCGATGTCCGAATGCCCTGTCAGTCCGGCGATGACCTCCAGCGGCACGTTCAGAGATTGCAGCAGTGTCACATAAGTATGGCGGCAGCAGTGCGGCGTAAGAGGCCGGACGCCCTCGATTTTCTCCATCATCATGCTATACTTCGCCCGGAAGGTGCGCAGGTTGTAGACGCTTCTCGGCTCCCGGCCATCCCAGGTATAGGGGTTTGCGTTCACCCGCAGAAAAAGAACGCTCGGGCGTACGAACTCAGGCACCGGGATGTCCCGCTTGCTTAATTGCGACTTGGTGTGCCCTGGGTTCAGCACGGTTCGCCCTTTGATACTCTCGGCCGCCTGCCGCACGTAGATCATGCTTCCGTCTGGCGCGATATGTTCCTGCTCCAGGCAGACCACCTCCTGTAAGCGCAGCCCCGTGCCGATCATCAGCCGGATGGTATGGCCTAATCTGTTCTCGGGCAGCTGCCGGAACAGAATCGCGATTTCTTCGCGGGTGAAGGCATCTTTCGCGCTCTCGGCTTTCTTGCGCTTGAGCTTGTCCGCAAACTGCACCGGGTTCTTGATGATGAGGTCGTTGGCCTCGGCCTTGTGAAAAATCTGGTACAGCATCGTACGATACTTCTTTACCATCGACTCGCTTTTCTCCTTCTGCTTCGCCTTGAGAAAAGCTTCCACGTCTAACGGCTTGATGGAACGCAGCTTGCGGATGCCGAAGCCCTCTTTGAGAGCAGTCAACGTGTAGCGATAGCTTTCGTAAGTTACCATGCTCACCTGTGACTGGTGCCCCTCGTACCAGATGTCCGCCCAATCCGCGAAAGTGATGTCCGGGTCGGTGGTCAGCCCCAGCGCCTGCCGCTGCCGAAATTCCTCCACCTTCGCCTTGACCTCCCTCTGCGTCCTGCCATAGAACGATTTCCGCTTGCGTTTGCCGTCCGCGCTGTAGCCGATCATGATGGTCTGCTCCCAAAGCCCGTCAGGGCGCTTGCGCATGTTGCCCTCGCCGTTGCCGCGCTTCTTACTCATACGGCTCCCTCCCCTCGAAGGACATTGCGCGGACAATCTCGCGGGCACACGCCGCGGCATTCGCACTGCCGCCCATCTGCTCGGTGATCATGTCTACCTTGTCGTGGTACCAGTGTGAGTAGTCGCGCAGATACTCGGGCAATGTGCCCTCAGCTTTCAGTTCGGCGTAGAGTTGCGGCTGCTGCTCCTTCATGAAGTCCAGCATCGACCGCTGCACAGGGGTTGGATACCAGGATTTTTGCTCATTCATTGTGTTGCTCCTTTCGGTTTTCAAGGTAGGGTATGCACCCCACCCCCGGAGCAACACGCAGCCAAATTTGCGTACTGCCGCCGGGTGCGGTTGTGCATATTACATGCGGAGAGTGGCCTTACCTTTGCACGGGAGGGGTCACTTCTCTGCTTTTGTGGAAATGCTCATGGCGTTATGTTCACCTCCGTTCCACGCCGTGATCCATTATAGCACAGAACCTACTTGAAATCAAACTTAATTGATTCGCGGATTGCCGCTTTGCTGGTCAACCCAGCGGGCCAGATGCTCTTTGGGCACCATCATCCTCTTGCCGATGCGCAGGGTCGGGAAGCCCTTCGAGTGCATCAGCTCGTAGGTCCCGGCTCGGGAGATACCGAGAATTCCGGCAAGCTGGTTGGCATTGAGCATCAACGGGAGCTACTCATATGAAGTTTGGTTGGTCACTTGATTTTCCTCCTAAAATTATTTGTTTTTCTGGTAGTGCTACCTCGCACCCATGGTTCGCTCTTGTTTTTTCGCACGTTCGCGCTCCACGATGTCCTCCCGCATCTTGTAGGGCACCTGACGCCAGTAGCGTTTGAGCCGTTCGTGCCGCCGCCACAGGTCTACATATTCCGGGCTCGGGTGGGTCTGCTTGAATTGCTGCACGGTCTGGTGTTTGCGCTGGGTTTCCTGGGCGGGTTCACCGCGCTCCAGGAGGGGGAAGCGGGCCGACATGTGCGCGTAGTATTCGTCCTGCCAGCGGTGCATATCGGCTTTATTGCCGAGAATTTCTTTTGCGCTCAGGCGCTTGTCCCGCGTCAAGGGAACGAAGCACAGATGCATATGTGGGGTTGCTTCATCCATGTGAACCACGGCAGCGATGATGTTCTCCTCGCCCACCTTGTCCTTCAGGAAATCGTAGGCATGTTGGAAAAACTCAATTTGTTTTCCTGCTGGTAGAGCACGAATGAATTCCGGCGTGGCTCCTATGAAGGTATCTACCATTCGAACACTGTCTTTGCGTGTCCGGCATTTTGCGGCTTCGATCCTGCGCTGTACTTCGTAGTAGTATTTGCCCTCCGGAGACTTGATGTGATAGTTGTCTTCGCTGCGGGTCAGGTTAATGTCGGGGTTGCTTTGGTAGGCTTCCTTCTCGCGCTCATGGTGTTTTTCGATTGCGCCAACACTGCCGCCCTTCTGCTTTGCCATTCTCATAATTGCGAATGCCATTTGCTCGATCAGTCCTTTCATCTATGTGCGGGTTTGCCGTACACCTGCTGCGGGTAGTGGCGAAGCCACTCAATCTCCTGCATTGCTTTGTCCCCCAAAGCAAACCAGGAGGGCAGCAGGTGTAATAATACACTAGACTTTGCCAGCAAAGTCAGTGTGGCGGGGCGCTGCCCCTGCACCCCGTCGATGCCGCTACGCGGCATTTTGGTGGTGACGGTGACGGCGCTGTGGGATGAAGGGTGCAAGCGGGCAAGTTTATAAGAACATGCACCCTTGCACTCTTGAATCACTTTGGCATCCTCCATCGCCACACGCCGCCGACCTTCTCCGACACGATGCTGAGATTCTTCTTAGCAATTTTCACCGTGCGTTCGGATATGCCCAGCGCTTCCGCGCGACGGAACACTTCAGTCGCAGGAACAGGGTTTTCCAGTAGCTCCCGCAGCATTTCCTCGACCTGCACGGTCTTGCTCTGTGTGAGTACCTGCGAGCAAATCGTCCGCGCTGATGTTGTAATGCCCCAACCAGCGGAAACCGCTTTCGGGGTTCAACTCAAAGGCGATGGATTGCCCTTCAGGAGCCAAGCTGCTTTTCGCGTGGGCCTCGACACGGACTTCCGGCTGCTCCCGCAGTCTGCCGACAATGAGAACGCTTCGCGCCGCCGCCTGGAAGTCGATACTGCCCAGGCCCCGGTAAGCCGCCTTGACGCCGCCCGCCTTGTTCATGTGCCCGATGAGCACGACGGCACAGCCGGATTGCTCCGCCACATCGCCCAGGCGTTTCATGACGGGCCGAATCTCGTTGGCCCGGTGCATATCCACGTCCGTGCCCAAATAGGCTTGCAGAGGGTCTAAAATGACCAATTTTGCACCTGTTTTCTGCACCGCCGCGGCAAGACGTTCATCGGACATACTGAGGGCCTGGGTGCTTTCATCGATCACCAGGACGCGCCCGCAGTCGGCTCCGGCCTCCAGCAGGCGAGGCTTGATGGTGTCTGCCAGGCCGTCCTCGGCGGTTTGGTAGATCACGCTCATGGGTGGCAGCGCCGCGGCGAAGGGCAGGGCCCCGCCCCGCGTGAGCAGCGCCGCCAGCCGCAGGATGAACGTGGTCTTGCCCTCGCCGGGGTCGCCCTGGACGATGGTGATTTTCCCGCAGGGGATATACGGATGCCACAGCCAGTCGATTGGCCGCTCCTGTATGTCCGACATGCGGATTAGGGTTACTTCCATGTGGGTTTCCTCGTTTCTTTCTGATGGTTCACACGCACCCGCTACAACTCCCTATCCCGTTGCCGTTTGCGATATTGCTCAAGTGCCTTAACGATGGTGTCCTCCACCTTTTGCATGGATGTTCCCGGCGCAAAAAACTTGGATAATTTCGTTTTCGAGATTTTGAAGTGCTCCACTTGGTTGGGCTTTTCCTCCATCATGACGGACTGAATAACCTCCTGCGTGAGTTTACCCTCCTGAGAGAACAGCTTCATTTTCTGCGCCTGTGCCAGCGAGGGCGTAGCGTCCTGGGCTTGCATGGTATCCAGCAAAGCGGCTTGCTCTGCTTCCTGAAGATACGAAAGATCCACAGCGGGGCGAAAGGCGATTTTGCCGTCGTCCACCATTTGCAGCAAGGCGGGAATGAGAGAGGTCAAGCGAACATATCGTTGGATTTGGGTGTTGCTGTCCGATGACTGTGTCGCTAAAATCGCCCTTGAGGTCTTGCCCTCAAAAACCTGTCCCACTGGGACAGAATTTTCTTTGCTGGGCCTCCCTGCCTGTCGCTTCATAGCATCCAAGCCAAGCCTGCAGTATATACGATACTGTATGATGCCAATGGTGGCTCAGGCTCAATGGCGCACTCTATCCACACGCAAGGGGCTGCGAAAGAACTCTCCACCAATGCGTATGCTAGGAATGGTTATATTTTCTGCGGTTGGTCAAAAACGTCCAATGGGCTTCCGGCTTATCGCGACAAAGAGGAGGTAACGGATGTTTCCACAACAAATGGTGACATGGTAATTCTTTACGCCGCATGGGAGCCTATCCCACCGCGTCGCTCGCCGTTGCGCAATTGGATTAAGGCGATGCTCTAGCATAGTGTGAAGGTCTAGCGGGTGACGCTAGCTACTCCAAGGTCTCAGTGAAAATCAGACAATCTTCATCTTCTTGGAAATAATTCAAACTATACTTTAAATAATCCTTGACAACTGCTTTTTCATCTGCTACAATACTATCTAATCACGATTTGTATAATCCTGATTAGAAGAAACGAGGTGCTATCATGTTCATAGGCCGCGAACAGGAACTACAATTTTTCGAGGACAAATACAACGCACCCGGCGGACAGCTTGTCGTGCTATACGGGCGGCGGCGTATCGGCAAGACGGAGGTTCTCCGCGAATTTGCCAAGGACAAGCCACATATATTCTACTCCTGCCGTGAAATCACGGACGGGCAGCAGCTTGCCGCTTTTTCGGAACGGCTGCTCCACGCAGATAGCCCTGCGGCAAAGTATATTACTTCTTTTGCTGATTGGGAAGCGGCGTTCAAGAGCCTCCTGGAGCTGCCCACGGACGGCCAGAAGAAGCTGCTGATCATAGACGAGTTTCCCTACATGTGCAAGGGCAACCCATCCATTCCGTCCATTCTGCAAATTCTGTGGGACGAGCTGCTCAAAAATTCCGACGTGATGATAGTTCTATGCGGGAGCGCGATGAGCTTCATTGAGAAGAAAATCCTGGCTGAAAAGAAGCCGCTTTATGGCCGTGCGACGGGTATTTACAAGATGAACGAGCTGCCTTTTTCCGACGCAATCAAGTTCTTCCCTAATTACTCCGACGAGGATAAACTGCTTGCTTACTCCATTTTGGGCGGTATCCCGCACTATCTTCGGCAGTTTGATCCCGCTCTTTCTTTGCGGGAAAATATCATCAAAAATGTACTGGCAAAGGGCTGTGTGCTGTATAGCGAAGTCGAGTTCCTGATTCGGCAGGAGCTGCGTGAGCCGTCCCTCTACAACACCATCATTGAAGCGGTCGCGCTCGGCAACACGCAGCTCAACGACATTTACACCAAGACGCAGTTCGACAAATCGAAAATCAGCGTTTACCTGAAAAATCTGATAGACCTGCAAATCATCGAGCGGGAGTTCTCGGTGCTGTCCGGCACAAAAGAACAGGCGGCATCTTCCCGCGGGTTGTATCGGATCACCGACAACTTTTTCCGCTTTTGGTTTAGCTTCGTGTTTACTAATCTTTCGGACTTGGAGTCCGGCGATGCGGAGGGTGTTTATCAGTATATGGTTGAGCCACAGTTGAATGATTTTGCCTCACCCGCTTTTGAAACAGTCTGCCGTGAGTTTATCCGCACCAAAAACCGCAAAGGGGAGCTGCCGTTTCGTGTTTCAAAGCTCGGCAGGTGGTGGGGCAAAGTGAATCAATCTATCCTAACGGAGGACGGCAAGGCGAGGCTGACCGCAGTGGATTCAGAGATCGACATCGTTGCCGTGGACGCGAAAGCAAAGAACTATATCCTCGGCGAGTGCAAATTCCGCAACGCCGCAATGGATGCTTCTGATCTTGAAAGACTGAAAACGAAGTCTTCTTTCGTGAAACAGGGCGCGGCGGTTCAGTATGCGCTGTTTTCCAAGTCGGGTTTTGCAAAGAACTTGACCGAGCAAGCGCAGGACGATGATACCGTTCGACTGTTTCCGCTTTCAGAGATCGTCAGCGGATGGAAATAAAGCACTCTGAACAGCTTTTAGCAGAATATCGCTACGCGCTGCGTAGCGATATAGGCTAACCTCTCCAAACTCTCAGCAGAAACCAGATAATCTTCATTCTTTTCAAAATAATTCAAACTATACTTTAAGTAATCCTGACAATAATGCAGAAACAGGCTTCCGTAGTATAGCGATGTAGGCGCGGGCGGCACGCTCACTTCTCCAGCAAAAAATCAACCAAATTTTTAACCCGAATCCCCTCATAGGAGTTCACGAAGCTTCTATCCATAGAGAGCACAATCTTCTCGTAATG
>JGI24702J35022_10002740_pt1 | contig 10687 bp, 11 predicted proteins | sample TergutTh196P4_FD_35022 | JGI IMG/M metagenome (IMG submission 35022)
GAAGGATTGCAGATCATGCCGGTAGGTTCCAAATATATGTTTTGGATTTCTTCCGACTTAGCTTACGGACCACAACAAGTCGGTCAGTTTATTAAGCCAAATAGCACGCTCGAATTTGAATTGGAATTACTGGGTATTGAAGGAAAAGAATAAACGCATGAAAAAAATCAATATTTTACTTATCTTGGCTGCTTCTATGGCGTATCCACTTATTGCTCAGCAAAATGCGTCACCAAGGATAATTCTGAATTCTGCAGTCGATTCTGCCTGTTATGCCATTGGGATTAATTACGGAACAGGACTGGGAGAGCAGATGAAATCTTTTCCGGGAGGAGAAGCCAATTTGAATGCTTTGGCCGAGGGATTCGTCCGGGCTATCACCGGTGATTTTGAGGCATTATTGATAGAACCGGATGAAGCACAGGCATTCCTGCAATCCTATATTATGGACGCCACGGTCAAAGAAGCTGAAGCAGCGAAAGAAGAAGAAAATCGCTTTTTGGTTGAAAATAAAAACAGGGAAGGCGTCATCACAACCGAAAGTGGGTTACAGTACAAAATCATCACGCAAGGGGAAGGCGATAAACCGACCATTGATGACAGGGTAACTGTAAATTATACAGGTGTATTGTTGGATGGAACTGTATTCGACAGTTCAGAAAGGCACGGTGAACCGCTTACCATTGGCATAACGCAGGTAATCAGCGGATGGACTGAATTGTTGCAATTGATACCGGTAGGTTCAAAATGTATTACCTGGATTCCTGCCGAATTAGGTTATGGTGCTCAAGGGGCCGGTCAAGCGATTAAACCTAACACAATGCTTATTTATGAGATCGAATTGCTGAATATCGAAAAATAATTTTTCACCACCAATCAGTAAACAGGCAATCAATAAAACATAAGATTGCCTGTTTTTTTTTACAAAATGTTGTGAAATACAAAAAAAAGCGTATTTTTGATACCTGAACTAATTAATCATACATGAAGAATGGAAAAAGTTGACAAGTTAGACCGGCAAATTTTAAGTATTATTTCTAAAAACGCACGGATACCATTCAAAGAGGTAGCAGAAGCGTGTGGTGTTTCCCGTGCAGCAATCCATCAAAGAGTACAACGCCTGATAGAGATGAATGTGATTTTAGGTTCAGGTTATCATGTCAACCCGAAAATTTTGGGTTATGATACATGTGCTTATATTGGTGTTACGCTGGAACGTGGCTCGATGTATAAAGATGTGGTGCCTGAGTTTGAAAAAATCCCGGAAATTGTAGAGGTCAATTTCACTACCGGTCCCTATACGATGATGGTCAAATTATATGCCCGGAATAATGAGCATCTGATGGAACTGCTCAATGGGAGAATACAGGCAATACCCGGCGTTACGGAGACCGAAACACTGATAGCGCTCCGGGAAAGTCTTAAAAGAGAAATACCGTATCATGCATAAAAGCAAGTGGCCTCATTCAAAGTGGAAAATCCCTTTACCTTGCCGGACAACTTCAAATTTATCCGACATGCAGTCCACAACCGTTGAAACCTCCATCGTGCCATATCCCCCATCAATAACGATATTCACCTGCTGCATATACTTTTCGTGAATTAATTCCGGATCTGTCACATATTCAGACTGTTCATCGTTGTCATGAATCGACATGGTCATGATGGGATTTCCCAATGAATGAACTATTTCACGTACAATGGCATGGGCAGGAATGCGGATCCCTACCTCCTTGCGGTCTTTGTATATCTTCGGCAGTTCGCCGCAGGTGGGGAGAATAAACGTAAATGGACCTGGCAGATGTTGTTTCATCAATTTGAATGTCGCATTATTAATCTTCGCATACTCGCTGACACCGGAAAGGTTATAACAGATGATCGAAAGATTGCTTTTTCGGGGATCGACCCCTTTGATCCGGCATATCTTCTCAACCGCACGCACATTCAATGCGTCACAACCAATGGCATAAAGCGTATCGGTCGGATAAATGACAAGGCCTCCATCACGTAAGACATTTACCACTTTCTCAATCTTCTTGGGATTCGGGTTTTCCGGATAAATTTTCAACAACATCGGGTTTTTTAGTTTTCAGTTGTTCGTGATATATTTTCATTTATGCAATAATTCATAACTCATCATTGAGCTTTTTTCTGTTTTAAATTTCGCTACAAAAGTACGATAAAAAAAGATTTTTTACATGCCAAATAAATATTTTTTAATTTAATACCAGCTACCTATAAAATAATGGACGGCTTTTGCTTTTTCTAATTTTTTCTCCAACAACATGTTGAATTCATTGTAAGCGTCTCCGCAATACCATCTTGATGGTATTGCGGAGACGCTTACAATGAATCAAACCGATAGAATCTACAAATGCAGAATAGATGATCAAGTGTTGAACGATGCTTTCGAGGGTTTTGTTTTGCATTGATACTTATTTTTTTAAAGTTTTTTTGTTGGCTTTCAGTTATTCAATTATTCATTCTCATTCGACTTTTATTTTCTCTACCTGCCGGATGATACGCCCATTAGTAGTTAAACCTTCGATTACAACGGAATAGGTGGTTGGAAAATCGGAGGTATAGAATTCGAAACTAACTTCACCTGTATCTTCTGAAATAACAATATCAGGTTTCCAGAAGATGGTAGTCCTGAAATCGGGAATGGAGAGATGTTTCGCTTCCAATGTTTCGTATTTGGGAGAGTAAAACTCTACCGGTTTTTGATAACCTAAGGGAGTGTAAACGGTATAATTCAATGCCTGACTTTCACGGTATTTTTCTACTTCACGGAGTACATCAATGCCTCTTCGGGTCGTGATACTGATAACTCCATTAGCTCCACGAACGCCAAATGCTGCAGCATCCGCCCCTTTAAATACATCAATACTTTCTACATCATGCACACTGACTGTTTCCAATGGTGATTGGTAAGGGGACTGCATTACATCCGGCCAGGCGAAAGGCATTCCGTTTATTATTACAAGCGGTGGATCTTTTGAACGCCTGATGTTAATGACTCCATTGGGTGAGACACGCACTCCGGGAATTGTCTGAAGCATTTCAGATACTAATCGAGGAGCTCTTTTTTCAAACTCATCTCTTCGTATGGTTACATCAGAGTTTAAATTCCCCCAAAACTGAAGCCTTGGCTCTTCCTTATTTCGGTCAATTCTTAACGCTGTTACTTCCACCTCGCTTAACTGAATAACCCGAATGTCTTCGTCATATTTTGCTCGTTGCTCCGCCTTTTCAATAAATGTGCTTGGTTCAAGTTCGTTTTGAATTACAGGGATTTCTTTGACAGGACTTTGCGGAGCATGGATTAGTTCAGGAAATATTTCCCCGTCTAAAAAAAGTTCAACTGAACTACTGCCGCTCTTGCTTAACGCCTGAATAAAATAGGAAGTGCTGTCGGGATATTCAAAATCCTTTAAAATAAATGTACCGTTTTCATCAGAAGACGTTAATCCGAAATCCCCGTCTTTCACCGTAATGATTATTTCACTGTTGGCAACCGGTTTGGATACAGCCAAAGTTTTTACCTTGCCGGATATTTCCTGATTCTCCTGAAACGGGGTTGTAGGATATTCCGCATTTCCTTTGACAACTTCTGGAATATTATACCTTCTCCAGCCATGCGTCATCATCAGACAGTCTAATGCAGTAACAGATTCGGCAGTATCCTGCAAATACCAGGCAGGATTTTCGATATATCCTTTCAATTCGGAGGAGAGTAAGAGGCTTGAGAGGATGGTGGTGGTAGAATCTACGGCGATATCACTGTCGTCGGTGATGGCGACAGAGAAATGCGACCTCACTCCGGCCCTCTCCGAAGGAGAGGGAGACAGATTTAATGTAGCGATTACCTTTTCTCGCTTTTCATACAATGCTTTCCCGGTTTGAAAATCCACTTTTCCTGAATCATAGTTTTTGCTGAATACCAATCGCTCACTTAAGGGATTCATCTGTTCGTCGAATAAAATAAACTGCAATACGCCGGCAGGTAAAGATTCTTCCGGGAAGGAGACCGATTCATCTGTATTGTCCCAGGCAGCAAAATAAAATACCATCCCACGGTTATGTGCAAGCAGGTATAAGGGGATATTTGGGCTGCTTTCTGATTTGCGAACTCCCACCATAAGCATTTTGTTTCGCTGCAGGGTGGTCAATGCATAAACGCGAGGATCGGCTTTGGGTAGTTCGAATAACTTTTCCAAGCCGTTTCCATTCCGGCATTTCAGATAATATCTCTTTCCAAGCATCGGGATAAAAGTGAAAACGCCCATGCCTGCGTGGAATGTCTCAATGGATGCGATTTCTGTCTCATTCTCATCTGTTAATTCACCGGAAATTGTTTCAGAACTGCCATTTTGATTGATAGCCTTGAAAGCCACCTTACAAAAGACTCCTTCCACCAGATTGCCGCCTTCGGGGTAAAAAGTTACGTCGAAATCATCATGTATTCTTCCTCGATTTTCACTGTTAATAAGGTTACGCTCCGTGAATTCACCTCCTCTTGCCCCCTCTCCTTTGGAGAGGGCGGGGGGTGAGGTTATATTTCCGATACTGATGGGTCAGCGCATCGACAACATACGCCTTGAACCAGATTTGTTCGCCCGGCACATAAAAATCACGATCAGTATGCAGATGTATCTTTTCCTGCGGATAGACTTCCAATTGGCTTAAAAAATTTTCCTCTATCCTTAAAAAAGAGGTATCCGCCTCCAGTTGTCCCCAAAGCATAACAGGAAGCAAAAGATAAAACAAAACGATTTGTAAATAAATCTTCATGACATGTTCCCTGTTAACTTTCTACTCCCTGAAGTAAATTCGTTTTACACGTGGGGAAACAGAGGTCAGGATTTCATAGGGGATGGTTCCTGATTTTTGGGCGATCTCAACGACCGGCAGTTCTTTGCCGAAAATGATCGCCGTATCTCCTTCGTTAACTTCCGTTTCCGTTACGTCGACCATACAGGTATCCATGCAGATATTTCCAATGATCGGGCAACGTCTCCCGTCAATAATCACTTCACCGACCCCGTTACTCAATCGACGGTTCAATCCATCGGCATAACCAATCGGTAAAACGGCGATACGCGAATCACGGTCGACATAACTCATCCGCTCATAACCGACAGAATCACCCGAACGAACTTCCTGTATCTGCAAAATGGTTGTTCGTAATGAACAGACAGACTGTAAATCCGGTGAAAGACCGATGCCATACAATGAAATCCCCAAACGGACCATATCCAATTGATAGGCAGGGAATCGTTCAATACCGGCCGAATTAAGAAAATGTTTAAAAACCTTGTATCCAAGTCCATCTTCCAATTGACAAGCCGCGCTGGTAAACAGTTCCGCCTGTTTGATTGTAAATTCATCATGTTCAGGTGAATCGCTCCCTGCCGGATGGGAAAAAACAGACACTGCCTGCAAACCGGTTTGTTTTTTCAGTCTTTGGCAAATTTCCGGCACATCTCCGGGTTGAAATCCTAACCGATGCATTCCCGTATCAATCTTTATATGAACTGGATAAGTCGTAATGCCTCGGCGTCTGGTTTCCTTAATCAAAGCATCTAACAAACGGAAGTTATATACTTCAGGTTCTAATTGAAACTCAAACAGATTGTGAAAACTGCTAAATTCCGGGTTCATCACCATAATCGGAATGGAGATGCCTTCCTTCCGCAGTTCTTCTCCTTCATCTGCTACGGCGACTGCCAGATAATCACAACAATGCTCCTGCATAGTCTTGGCTAATTCGTAAGCACCCATTCCATATCCAAACGCTTTGACCATGCAAACGATTTTTGTTTCCGGGTTCAATTTGAAACGGAAATGATTGTAATTGTGAATGACAGCATCTAAATTCACTTCGAGAATGGTTTCATGCACTTTCTTTTCCAACAGTTCAGTGATATGTTCGAAATGAAAGATACGCGATCCTTTCAATAAGATCAGTTCATTGTGGAAACGTTTGAATGAAGGTGAATGGATAAAATCATCCACCGTCGGAAAAAATTCACTTTCCATATCAAATGCTTTGCTGTTCTCTTTCAAATCAGGACCAATACCAATGATACGGTTTACTTTTTTCCGTTTCAACAGTTCTGCAACTTTTTTATACAGCGACTTCGGCAATATGCCCGATTGTAAGATATCCGAAAGGATCACTGTGCTTTTCATTTTTTTATCACCACGACGNCTTTGCAAAAAATCCAATGCAATGTCTAACGAATTAATATCCGAATTGTACGTATCATTGATTAAAAGGCAGTTGTTGATCCCTTCCTTCAATTCGAGTCGCATCGCAACAGGCTCCAAATCTGCAAAATAGTCGACGTTTTTCAGGACAGTAGGTTTCAAATAAAGGAGTAGGGCGATACAATGAATCAGGTTTTCAATGGCGGCATCATCGGTGAAGGGAACTATATAGGTATAGGTAATCCCCATGGCAACGCATCGAATGACAGTGGTATCCTCCTGTTTATGAACAAATTCAATAAACAGGGGAGCATCCGTATCTTTGCGACTCCACCCCAACCCTCTGTGTGACAGGCAGGCTGTTTCCAGCAGATGCGTGATCAACGGGTCATCTGCCTTGTATACAATGAGTTCACAGTCGCTAAATAAGGAAAGTTTTTCCAACCCTTTCTGCATCATGGAGATAAAGTTTTCCTGATGTGCTTCGCCGATATTCGTGAAAATACCGATTGAAGGCAATATCATACGCCTCAACTTTCGCATCTCATTCGGCTGGGAAATACCGGCTTCAAAAATACCTAATGTATGATTCGAATCCATCTGCCATACCGAAAGCGGTACGCCTAATTGAGAATTGTAACTGCGGGGAGAACGGACAATGTTGAATTCCAAACGAAGCAACTGATAAAGCAATTCCTTGACTATGGTCTTGCCATTGCTTCCTGTAATGCCAATTACCGGTATATCAAATTGTTTCCTGTGATGTACCGCCAACTGTTGCAATGCGGTCAACCCATCACCAACAAACAGAAAATTCGCATCCTTCATCACATCAAACTCCGGTAAAATTCTGCTGACTACAAAATTACGAACACGCAAGCGATAAAGTTCGGAAATATACCGGTGCCCGTCGTTTCTTCGGGTTTTCAATGCGAAGAAAAGCGTCGATTCAGGAAAAGATAATGTCCGGCTATCGATCAACAGATGATCAATCAGGCAATTGTTTAAAACCGTAAACTTCGAACCGATAATTGTCGCAATATCCCTTATTTGATATTTCATTTTTGAAACAAATATACGGCATTTTTTCGCTGAGTTGATCTATTTTTAACAAAGTTTGTGAAATAAACTGTTTGTAAGATTCACTATGTTGATTCAATGGTCTGTGGTTTAGCGCTTTTTTGATTTGATTTACCTCTTTCATCAACTGCTGTGTCTGCTCATTCATATACGTATCCGTAAAACGCTCCCAAATGTATTGTATCGCCGTCTTGGATGGATGAAAGAAGTCTTCGGCGTAAAACCGGTAATCCCGCAACTCATCCATCATCAGTTCATAAGCCGGAAAATAAACGGTTCTNTCCGGAAATCGCTTCTGTAACTGCTCTACCGCCAGCAGCAGNGTNGATTTGCTTAATTGGTTTTCAAACACACCGTCCTGCCAGTATCGAACGGGACTGACCGTAAAGAAAATGGTAAGCTCTTTATTCATAGCTAATAAGTCAGTCAGCAATTTTTCCCATTGCTCTACAATGTGCTGAACAGTTAATCTTTCGCGTAAAAATAATATAGCCGGCAGTTTATGGCAATTGGCAATAACCTGTCCTGTCTCCTTCAGTCGATAAACATAAGCAGTCCCCCATGTGATAAATAAATGGTTTGTTTTCTGTAAATTACCGGAAGAAATAGTCAGCCGTTCATTGATGTTGTGCAAGCAGTTCTCTTTTGAAATATCGGAAAAACTGCTGTGATGGCTAAAACTGTGATATAATCCCTCATGCAAAAATAAAACTTCACTATCCAACCTTCTGTTTTCTAACAATCGCCGGATTGACATAGCAATTGATTCCGGATTATAGAGAATGCCAAACGGATTAAGGTCTGTCTGAAATTTATATTCGATAAACTTATTTCCTATGTTTTCTGCAAAACAGGAACCAATCAGCATATTTTTATCATGATACGAAATAGTAACCGGTGATTTCCGAAGTTCAATACGTGAAAAAAAATCCATCTTTTGTCATTTTAACTGTCACAAAAGTAATGATTTTTTCAGTTTTTCAGTTACTCATTTTTTCTTAAAAATCCAACAAGGGAAAAACATGTTGTAAAACATAATTTTTTTTATGTCATTGATTAACATATATATATATTCATTTTTAGGGNTNTTGCTGAATAAGGTTCATATGTTTTTTTGTAATTTATTTGGTTGATCAAAGGAAAATATAGAAATTTGGGCGTTTTTCGTCTGAAAAGTCACGATTTCATCGTGTTTTTTAAATTTTGAATAGTCAATTATGAAGTTAAAAACGATATGTCTTCTTTGTTTTTCCTGTACCATCTTTTATTCTATGGAAGGGAAAGACCCTCAAAAAAGAAAAGATACACAACCTGTATCTACCGTACAGACGCAATTAATCAATGAACAGATAGCCGAATTAATGGCTGATCGTGTGGTGTTGAACAAAGGAATCACATTCGAAGAATTAGCTTCTATTGATGATTTTTTTCATAAAGAGTTACTTGAATACGAATCCCTGATGTTTCCCGCCGATGAGTTATATGGCTCTTCTTGGGATACCACCTGGGTGAATCCGTTTCGCAGCAAAGAAATTGCCTATCCCGATTCATTTTTTATTGACTGCACTACGTTTGTTTTACCGATAGACGTTCAGATAAAAGTTACTTCTCAGTTCGGTATCCGCAATAGACGGATGCATAATGGAATCGATTTGAAAGTCCAGACAGGAGATACGATTCGTTCTGCTTTCAGCGGGAAAATACGTCTGAAAGGATACGAACGCAGAGGTTACGGATACTACCTGGTCATACGCCATCCGAACGGACTTGAAACCGTTTATGGACATTTATCTGCATTTCTTGTTTCCGAGAATGAGATTGTAAAAGCAGGACAGCCTATCGGTCTGGGAGGAAATACCGGACGTTCGACCGGATCACACCTTCATTTTGAGACACGTTTCTTAGGGCAAGCGCTTAATCCAAGTCATATTATCGATTTTCAAAATGGAGGAGTACCCCACAATGATCAATATGTCCTGTACAAAGGGAATTTGGGTAAAAACACGAATATCTACACCTCCACCTCCGAACGGATTGTCTATCATCGCGTACAAAAAGGAGAAACATTGAGCAAGATAGCCCTCCAGTATAAAACAACAGTTGCCGAACTGTGCCGGCTGAATGGACTTACTGCAAGATCCACCTTACGAATCGGACAATCCATTCGTTGCGGAACAACCTTTGTGAAAACAGACTCAAAAAATACAGATGTTTCAGTTGTGGAAACAACCCCGGTAGCGACCGGTCAAATTACCGCTGCATACCATCAAGTGCAGGATCGGGAAACATTAAGTTCCATTGCTCGTATATACGGAACAACCGTTGATGCACTTTGCCGTTTGAATAACATTCAGTCGACGACGCCATTAAGAANCGGACAAGAGATTTGTTACCGCGCAGCATCAAAACCAGTAGCCCTCCAAAATGAATCTCATGAAGAAGAGATCACTGCAGACGAAAAAAACTTGGTCACTGCTTCTAACGCTGACAACACAAACACGGAAGAAATGGAAATATCGGTTGAGAATATGAGTGTGGAAACTGCACAACCCGTATTTTATCGGATCAAAGAAGGCGACACATTAGGTGCTATCGCAGTGAAACACGGTATAACGATTAACCGGTTGTGTGAATTAAATAACATCACCCGAACGACGATACTGAGGATCGGGCGTTCGCTTCGTTGTTCTTAAAAGCAACAAAAAATCAAGTAATTGCGTTAATTATAAACGATCAACATCCTTTGTAATTAGCGCATTGAATTTTAAAGATGGATACAACGTTACAGTTTGAGAAGGTAATTGAATTATGCCGGACAGTCTTTCAAAATAAAATGAAGGACTATGGACCGTCATGGCGTATTATGCGTCCACAATCAATTACAGACCAGCTGTTTATCAAGGCCAGTCGAATCCGAAGTTTAGAAATGAATGGTTTCAGTAAGGTGAACGAAGGAATAAAACCGGAATTTATTGCCATTGTCAATTATGGGATAATCGGACTGATTCAGTTGGAGCTTGGCGCTTCGGTCGACGCCAAAGAGATGAATACAGACGAAGTCATGGCGCGCTATGATGCCTGTCTTTCCAAAACAAAAGAACTGATGGTTGCCAAAAATCATGATTACGGTGAAGCGTGGCGTAGCATGCGGATTAGTTCTTACACCGACTTGATTTTAACAAAAATATACCGAACGAAACAAATCGAGGACAACAATGGTCAAACGATTGCTTCAGAAGGAATTGATTCCAACTATATGGATATGATTAACTATGCTCTTTTTGGTTTGATAAAACTTGAATTGAATGAAGAAGTATGAATAAGCAAAAACTCATTAAGATTTTGGTAGAATTTTGCCGGATACTTATCGGCGCTACCTTTGTTTTTTCAGGAG
>JGI24702J35022_10002741_pt1 | contig 10683 bp, 9 predicted proteins | sample TergutTh196P4_FD_35022 | JGI IMG/M metagenome (IMG submission 35022)
CCTATCAGATCCTTTTCATGGAACCGCTGTTCAGAGATTTTATTGATTTCGTCTATTAGAGCTTTTATGTCATTTTTTGACACACCCAGATTTGAGAAAAATCGCTGAGGCAGTGCGCCTTTGAGGGAACTGTTTTTTCCCTCAATATCCGCTAAAGCCTGATCGAGCAGGATCGCGATATCATCCCGGCTGGCATTCGTAATGATATATGTCCAGCGGGAAGTTTCACTCAGGTAAAAAACATTTTTAGCAAGGTAAAAAGAAGCCTTTTCAAGGAATACGGGATTTTCACCGTGTTCGCTGATGATTTCCTGACGCCGCTGCTCGAACTTGTCGCCAGCGAATTTAAGAAAAACCAGTGCCAGAACAGCGTCACGGTTAGCGGATTTGCTGCATTTATTCCGCAAAGCAACCCGGCAGTTCCACATTATGGTTTCGAGCGTTAACAGCTTGGCAGATGCCTTTTCATTTTTCCTTTTGGTTTTCGCCACCATTACCTCGTTACCATATTATACCACACAAAGCAATCTTTAGTGCGGCTGCGGATAACTATACACCTGCCCTTCATAATTGCGTATCACGATTTTTTCGTCGTCAAGGGAAACCACAAAATCCGGGTGGACGGGGACTTTCCCAACCCCGTTAGGAGCGTCAATGCAGAACCTGGGTATCGCAAACCCAGAGATTTTACCGGTGAGTTCCCGAATGATCCCAATACCGGTCTCCACCCTCGTCCTAAAGTGTTCGCTACCCTCGCATAAATCGCACTGGTAGATGTAATAGGGGCGGACCCTTGCCTTCACAAGCCCAAGCAAAAGCTCTTTCATTGTTTCGGTATTGTCGTTGATATTCCGCAGAAGCACACTTTGGTTTCCAATGGGAATTCCGGCGTCGGCGATGTCGGCGCAGGCCCTGCGGGATTCGGGCGTCAATTCACGCGGGTGGTTGAAGTGCACGTTCATCCAGACGGGGTGGTATTTTTTCAGCACAGTGAGCAGGGCGGGTGTTATGCGCATTGGCATAACGACAGGTATCCGCGTACCAATGCGGATCACCTCCACGTGAGGGATGGCCCTTAGCCTTGCAATTGTCTCTTCCAATTCACCGTTGCCCATGGAAAGCGGGTCGCCGCCCGAAACCAGCACATCCCGCACCTGCGGCGTCCTTGCGATGTAATCAATCGCCCTGTCCCTTTCCGCTTCGCTAATCGGGCAATCCTTTTCGCCGACATACCTTTTTCTGACACAGTGTCTGCAATACATAGCGCATTGGCGCGTAACAAGAAACAGCGCCCTATCAGGATACCTATGCACGATATTCGGCACAGGGCTGTCGTTTGCCTCGCTCAAGGGATCTTTCATCTCCCAGGGCTGCACGTTGGTTTCGTTGATCGAGGGGATGGACTGCATCCGTATTGGGCAGGAGGAGTTTTCAGGATCCATGAGGGACGCAAAATACGGCGTAATCGCCATCCTGAAGCGGGCGAGGCTTTTAGTTATTTCCTGCTGCTCTTTTTCTCTGAGCGAGACAATCTGCGAAAGAACCTCCACGGTGGTGATCCTGTGGTGAAACTGCCATTTCCAGTCATTCCATTCGGGGCTGTCAGGTGTTACGCCAAAAAAGGAAAATACCCTTTCGTTTTTTAGATGATCATTTTTCATATCTACTCCGTTATGTGTAGTGCAAGCCGTATCTGATCAAGGCGTTGTCCAAGATATTTCGTATCAATACCATATAATCCATCCCGCAGAATTCGGCGATCATGGGAAAATCGCTGTATCCTGGCGCGAGACCGGGCAGCGGGTTGATCTCGATAAAGTAAAGCTGCCCTTCCGTAGAAAGGCGAAAATCCAGGCGCGCAAAATCCCTGCACTCTAATGCCCGGTAAACGGTTTCCGCTGTCTGCTCAATTTCCCTTATGAGGGCGTTGCTTATATCAGGCGGGCATTCGTAGCGCACGTAGCGCTTGAAATTCCTTTTGACATCGTAGCTGTAAATGCTGTTGGCTTTATCAATAAAAATAATTTCCATTGGGGAAAACACGCGAAGATTGTCTCCGTTGCCAAGGATGCCGACGGTGAACTCCCTGCCGGGTATAAATTCCTCAAGGAGCATATCCTGCCTGTAGGCGTTTATTTTCTCTGTCAGGGTAGTTCGCAGGGCGGCAGCGTCCTCGACAAGCAAAGGTGCCGACACGCCCTTACTAGAGCCTTCGGCGTTTGGTTTAACGATGATCGGATAATGAAGCTTGGCATCCGGCAAGGGGGCACCGCTTTTGACAAGCTGGTAGCCCGGGCTGACGATCCCATAGGAAGCAACGAGCCTTTTGGCCAGCGCTTTATCCATCGCAATGCACATGGTGGTCTCGTCAGAGCCGGTAAAGGGAATGTGAAGGAAATTGAGGAGCGCGGGAACCTGCGCCTCCCTGCCCCGGCCTAATGAGCCTTCCGCGATGTTGAAAACAATATCCGGCTTATCTTGCAAAAGCCGCACCGGCAGATCCGCCGTCGCTTCGAAAAGCTCCACGGCATGGCCGACTTTTTCAAGCGCACCCTGAATTGAGCGGATCGTGTCCTCGTCGTCGAACTCCGCTTCAGCGTCTGGAACGTCCGAGGCGATATTTTTTTTGAGGTTAAAAGTAATGCCGACCTTGAGCCGGGGCGGAGGCTCTGTTTCCACGCTACATAACATGAATACTGCCGCCTTCATTTATAAAAACAAGATATTCCTTTTCGAGATTTACCAGCGTACTACGGCTGTCGGCGCTGATCAAACAGCCGCTCGGGAGGGCATAACCCCGTGCGCCATCACCTAAAAGCTTTAGGGCGGCCTTAATTTCTGCCCAATCCTCGTCTTCCCCGTGAACGTCGAAAAGGGCGGGGATAATTCCCAGGCAGTCAAACAATTCCGAAGTGCTGTCGTCCCCCTCTACTTCCCAGCGTACCCAATACGAGCCCATCATAATGACTCCTGCCGAAAGGCCCATGAAGTGCTTGCCTCCGTTGTAGAGGTCTTTTAAAAAATCAACAAGCCCGTGCATTTTAAGCCAAATCATGCCGTCTTCAACTTCACCGCCGGAAAGGAAAATCACGTCGGCTTTGGAAAGAGTGTTTCTGGCAGTTTCAAGGTCGGGTTTCTTTTTCGCCAAATGCACAAATACAACTTTATCAGCGCCTGCTTTTTTTAATGCGAGTTTCATCATCTGAAAAAAAACGGCACTGTCCCCGTTTGCCGTGCCGATGTATGCAACCTGGGGTTTTTCAATCCCATGGAACGCCTGTGACATCATACGCACAATTGCTGAGGGACTGTTTGGCATTCCGCCGGCTATTAACATGGCGGGGTTCTCGTTGTCGCGAATCTCGTCTTGGCTCATACAAAAAGCCCCCTTACGTCGAAATCGAGGTTGGTCTGTGTCCGCCGGAATTTCCCCGCCGGACCGGGCAGGATGTTTGGTTTTATTTTAATGTCATACACACCGTCCCGCCCATAAAGCATTTCCAGCGCATGGCTGGCTTCGTCGCAGATCTGGCCGGGATTACAATGAACATCGACCATTAGTTGCAAGTCGTACTGTGCCTGGCTGTTTTGCTCCAGATGGTAATCCCGAATCCCCTGCACCGGCGCAAGCGCCCTGTCCAAAGCCATCGTCGTAACCAAGGCCCCCCCGGTGGTAAAGGTGGCGTTGCTTGCCCGGCCTTCGACTGCTGTAGCAATAAGCCCTTCCTTCCTTCCGCAGGGGCATTCCCCCGACGGGTGGAGGCGGACGAGATCGCCGGTATCAAACCTGAGCACCGTGTTCCAGGGGTTGCCGAAGGTGGTGACAAGCATCCGGCCCAGTTCCGGTCCGCCGTACTCGTTTTTAAGCGGGTGATAGTCAATTCTGCAAAAATCGATGTTTTGGTGGAGGAAACCTCTTTCGCACTCTTCCAGCACGAAACCGGTTTCGGTGGTCCCAAAGGAACTGACCAGCTCCGACGAAAACACCTTGCGGATCGCAGCCAAATGGATGGCAGATATGAATTCAAAAGTGAAAACAATCACGGTCGGAGAATACATTTCCCTGCCATTGTCCATGGCCCAATAGGCAAGCCGCGCCAAAAGCGAGGGGTTAGCTTCCAGGATCACCGGCTCGAAACTTTTGAGCTCTTCTGCCATGCGGGCGTAGTGGCGATCCTGCCACTGGATGAGGCCGATTTTTTCATTGAGGTACAGTGTGCTGCCGACAGTGCGGTATTCCATCGGCAGGTCTTCCTCGCAACTGATTCCAACGTTCAGCGAACTTGCGAGCTTAGCCGTCTTTTGGGGATAATCCAGACGGGCCAGCACGGCGTTGAGCTTCCACGAGGCAGCCTCGGCAGCGTCCCACCAGGCCTGGTCCCAGACGTTGATTACGCGATCGCCTGTCGTCCCGCTGGTGAAAGTGTATTCGATTTCCCCGGACCTTAGCCCTTCCTCTACGTCTCGGTGACCAGGCACAAGCCCCCACGGAAAGCTATCCCGAATAATCTGCTTGGTCAGTTCCGGCATCGAATCGAACCGTTGGTCGACAGGTGAACCAGACCCGGGGTCTAAGGCTTTCCAGGGTTTATATGCAGGGGCGGTTTCAAGTGCGGTTTCCAGTGCCATTAGGGATTTTTGATGAAAAGCAGCAGGGTAACTGTAGCGGTTTACGAGGATCATCGTCAGGGTTCACCCATGAAAGCAATATACAATGAAAAGAATTATTTTGAAAGATGGCTTAGCCATCGAAAGATGTAGCGAATACCGATAAACTGGTAGTCGTAATATATCCTGGCATATTCATATAGAATCCATGGCAATGATGCGGTCACAGAGATGGTATGCTTCATTTCGGTCGTGGGTTACCAATAACACCATGCCGTCGTACTGATCCAGTAGCCGCTTCATTTCGATTTGGAGATACCCTCGCAAATCGCTATCTATTGCAGAGAATGGCTCGTCCAGCATAAGAAGACGGGGCCGGTTCACGAGGATCCGAGCCAGTGCAACACGTTGTGCCTGGCCGCCGGAAAGCTGGTGTGGTCGGTGGTTTTCCAACCCCTCCAGTTGCAACAGTTTTACGGCGAGTTCCAAATCCATACGGCGCCTAACGGGATCTTTCTCTCCACGGAGCCCACAAAGGATGTTCTTTTTCACAGTCATATTTGGGAAGAGCGCGTAATTTTGAAAGAGGTAACCCACCCGGCGTTTTTGAGGCGGCAGATTGATGTGCTTTTCACTGTCAAAGAGCGCCTGTCCGTTAATAGTTATAACCCCTTTGTCGGGTTTATCAATGCCCGCAATACAGCGCAGGGTCAAACTCTTGCCGCAGCCCGAAGCGCCTAAAATCCCGGTAACCCCCGACTCAACTTCAAAGGAGACAGACAAGTGGAATTTCCCCAAAGTCTTTTTAATGCCAACCGACAGCATTAGCGGTGCGCCTTCGTATTGTTTTTCTGCTCCAGGAGATTAACCGCCAATAGTACCACAGTTGAAATTGCCAGATTTACCAGTACCCAGCGAAGCGCCCCGACATCGTCGTTAGTACGCCAAAATTGGTAAACCGTGGTAGAGATGGTCGCGGTCCTACCCGGCGTGTAACCGATTAACATACTGGTTGCGCCGTATTCCCCAAGAGCGCGTGCAAAGGCCAGCACCGTACCCGCAAGAATTCCCTGGCGGCAGTAGGGCATTCTGATATACCAAAAAATATACGTGTTGGAAAGCCCAAGGGTTTGGCCCGAAAAGCCGAGGGTTTCATCGAAGCTTTCAAAAGCGCCCCGGGCGGTGCGGTACATAAGCGGGAACGCTACAACCGAAGCGGCAATTACACCACCGTACCAGTTCATCACAAACCTGACGCCGAACTGTAACAGGAAGCTCCCAATGGGACGCCTGAGGCCAAGGAGGAGGAGCAAAAAATAGCCAATAACGGTTGGGGGCAATACCAGGGGAAGGGTCAAGACTACATCAAGAACACCTTTTGCCAGGCGCGGCAGCTTTGCCGCATAGTAGGCGCAGAAAATGCCCATGAAGAACACCAGTACGCAACTTATCGCCGCAATGCGCAGTGAATTCCAGAGGGGAAATAAATTCACGCGAACATCTCCGTCTTCCTTTTCAGTGGGCCGCCGCGAAGCCAACCTTTTCAAACACAGCCATTGCCGCTGGTGTCTGCAAATAGGCAAGGAAGGCTTTTGCCACTTCCGCTTTCCTGCTGGTCTTGAGCACGGATGCAGGATAAACAACCTGGCCGCACATTTCAACAGTTGCGTAGTCCACCACTTGCAGGCCGGCACTGAAAGCGTCGGTGCAGTAGACAACGCCGCAGCTTACACTGGCTTCCAATATCTGCGTGGCTACCTCCTTCACATTGCTTCCGTAAGTAATCTTGCCCGCTGCTGCCAAAGCCTTTTCGTCGAGGCCGTAGTAAGCGAAGATCCTTTGGGTATACTGCCCCACCGGCACATCGCTGTTGCCCATGGCGAAGAGAATGTCTGCCGTTTTTAATTTGCCAGCCAAATCATCAAAATTCTTTATACTCGCGGGGTTGCCCTGCGGAACACACAGGGTAACGCGGTTTTCAAGAAGATTAAGACGCGTGCCCTGGAGCACAAAATCAAGCTTTTCTGTATTTACGGAAGGATTAGCCGCTATATCCAACTGATCTACCTGCAACTGCCCGGCGGAGATAAAGAGGTCGCAGTCTGCACCCTGTTGAATCTGCATTTTAAGGGTACCGGATGAATCAAAGTTGAAGATGAGATTAACATCCGGTGCCGCTGCTTTATAGAGAATGGCTATTTCCTGCAGGGTCTCGGTCATGGAGGCTGCAGCAAAGACAACCAGCTCTGTTGACTGCGCATCCTTTTTACCGGAACCATAGGCAGCAGCGCCCGCCGCCAACACAAGGGGCACAAGAACGATAAGACGCTTTTTCATTTCCCAGGCTCCTTTCTATAATCGGTATAATAACATTTTATCACATTTGAAGCGACGGGTGTACTACACATTTTTATGGTTCTTGAAGAAACTAAAATGATATTGTATTATTGTATCTAATCCTCACACCATCCTTCAGCCCCGATACATTGGCGTCTGCAATAACAACATTGTTCTCCCCGAGTCCGCCTTCTATTACAAATTCTGTCCTAAGTTCCATCCCCTTTTGAACCTGGACTTTTTGGGCTTTCCCGTCCATGACAACCCATACCATGTCCAGATCATTATCCATGAATAAAGCCGCTTTCGGAACCGTTAATTTATTTTCTTCTTGATAATAATAAAAATTTACATCCACCTCATAACCATCCTTTAATATGTCCTGCTCATTGGGTACAACATTCACTCTTACTTTGCGTTCTTCGGTTCCAAGGGCGGAGACTTTAACTACCGCCTGGTTTTCCACGAAAAGCACTGTACCGCTTATCCTCTGGTTCGCCCGGCGGCCTTCCAGAACGAGATCGACTTTTTTGCCGGGCGCTACCGCTTCAATATCCCTTACGGAAACGTATACTTCAATGACGCAGTCTTTCCCGCCTGCAATGGTCGCTATCGGTGCCTGGGTGCCTGCAATATTGGTGTCCTTGATGTAGAGAGTGGTGACTGTCCCGCAGATGGGTGAGATTATCGCAGTTTCATTGACTTTTTTTCTAAGTTGTTCAATATTAAGCTGCATATTTTTGAGCTGCTGCTTTTTTGTTTCAAGACCTGTTTCCATGCTTTCGCCGGTTTGAATGGCATCTTCATAATCATATTTAGATATGAAACCGCTGTCATAAAGGGTCTTCATGTTTTCTATATATTCTTTCTGCCTTTGCGTTTCGGCAAGTAAATTATTTATCTCGAGTTCACAGCTTCTTATGCTGCCCTCCATCTGCCGGAGCTCAAATCGAAAAGCCGCATCGTCAATTTTACATATCAGGTCGCCTTCATTTATTTGCTGGCCCTCTGCTACATATATACTTTTAATTTCACCGGAAACGGTAGAGAAAACATCAAGGTACCTTTGGGCCAATACTATTCCCTGTTCCGTAAAGGACAATTCGGCGGTTTTTGGGTTGACCGGCAATGTCCTGACTGCTACCGGTGAATTTTTGTACAGGATAAGGCCTACGACAGCTATTATCAGCCCAAGGATGATTAAAACAAGCTTAACGTTCTTTTTCATTTCATTTGCCTCCGATAAATTTTATTCAACTAAGTTTCACTCTATGTCCTTCAACACTTCGGCTAATTCAAATTTTTTGATATTGCCAATAGACGACCGGTTTGAGAAAAAAACCGCCGCAACGCACCCCGCAAACCCGATGAAAAAGGCGTACATGGGCGTATTCGATGGGAACTTAAACGGATCCATGTCAATAAGGCCGGAAATGCCTATTGCCATCAGCCTTGCAAAAGGCAGTCCCAGGGCCATTCCAATTGCACATAAAGTCCAGTTTTCAAATTTCAGGATTTCCGCCGTTTCGCTTATCTGCAAGCCCAGTACCCGCAGAGTTGTGTACTCCCTTTTCTGCTCGGACAGGGAGATGGCGGATGTATTGTAGATGATGGCGAACGCTACAAGGGCCGCCATAACCACCATGAAAGTAAGCACGCTGCTGAAAGGCGCCATCATGCTACGGTAGTGTTCGATTGTAGAAGCAGTGTCCTGTATGGAAGCGATATTTTTTGCGTCAATCAAGGCTGTTTTGATGTATGCCATGTCATCCGCATTGAAAATAACGGAGCTAACAGGTAAATCAAAGCCGAGCATTGCGGCAAGGGAATTAATTTCCATGTAGCAGTTCTTGCCCATACTTTGAACGGCAATGTCGCTTACAACTAACTTGGTGTCATCTTTAAGAAATGCGGATGACAGGTACACTTCGTCCCCTTTTTTTACCTCAAGTTCAGCCGCGAGGGAATCGCTCATAATAAGCGCGTTTCGCTTTGGCGTTAAATCAATGCCCCGGTTATCGTCATGTACCTTGTATAAAGCAGATTCCTCCGCGAGAGCAGTAATTACGCCGGTTTTTTTCAAATGCCCATGCTTGATTTCAAAGGGAATTTCCAGCATTCCTTCGGCCTGCTTTACACCCGGCAGACTCAATACATCTGCTACTCCCTGACCATATTGCACAGGCTGAATAAAAGAGAGCTTCCCATCGTACAGCTCAACTTTCGTAAATTGGCTGGTGAGCATTTCATCAATCATGGATACGTAGGAACTCATCACGGTTAACAGCCCGAATGAAAACATAATACCGATCACGACAAATGCGGAACGCAGTTTGTTGCGTGTAACGCCGCGGATCGCTATGTTCCCCCGGGAATTGAGCAGAAGGGCGCTTAAGAAATTGAACTTGCTGACGCGGTTTTTCCCCCTGGGAGCGGGAGGGCGCATGGCTTCGGCGGGGTTCAGTTTCAGGACGCTTAGGGTTCCTGCAAGGGAACCCAGTAAACCGCTTATTATGGCAATGAGCATTCCCCTGGCCATGTTGGCCTTTACACCGTCCATTGCTAAATTAGGCAGGTTATACGACATTCCGCCAAGAAGCTTCAGGAAAGCACCCGCGGCGTAGTAGCCGCCAAGGCATCCAAGGGCGCCGCCTGCAAAGCCGGTCAGCCCTCCGTAGATCATGTAATGCCCTACGATTTCATAACCGGAATATCCCAGGCCTTTCAAAGTTCCGATTTGCGTGCGGTCAAGTTCAATGACCCTTTTAAGCATCAAGTAAAGGATGACTATAGACATGAAAACAAATACAAACGGCAGGCTTCTGCCCAGGGAAACATAGGAAGTGTTTTTGTTGTCGATTGAGGCATAACTTATCTGATCCTCTTTTGGGTACAGGGCCTGGAGGCCGTAACGCTCAAGGGAATCTTCCAGAAAAGCTTTTACCCCATCGTAAGTAAAGCCTGGTGATAAGGCGAAACTGACATCGTTATAGCTGTTAGTTTTGGTAAAGGCAAAGAGGGTCTTTTCACTGACATAGGCTACGCCAAAAGCTTCGTCATCGGGGATGGGATCATTTGCTTTAACCACGTACAAACAATCGGGACTCTGGGCAATTCCGCATACGTTAAAAACCTGTTCGCTTCCGTTCACGACCAGATTCAGGCTGTCCCCAAACGTCAACCCGTGGGCCTTAAAAAAAGCGTCGTTCAAGAGGATGTCATTTTCGTTGCTTATATTATCTCCCCCGATGATTAATATACCATTGAGCGGATCGATTAGTTCAGGATCAACAGATAACAATTTCAAAGTGATGATTTTTTGGCTGTCGCTTCCCAATACCCTGGCATCATAGGTCTGCCTTCCGGCAACATCGCTAACGCCAGGGATGGAACGCAGCCTGTCAATGTCCTGTTTTGGTATCGCTTTCACAATGGCAAATGCATCGGCAAGCCTGAACTGCCGGTAATAGCTTTCGACAGCCGCGACCAGAGAATGCGACGCAATACCAAGGCATTCATAGATCAAAATCCCGATGCCGACGAGTACTATGCAGGCTATATAAGCCGTTTTATTGCCCCACATTGCCCTAATGGCTTTTTTATGCAGTATCACCACGTTACCTCTTCAGGTGTCATTGGATTTGGGTTTTCTGTGATCCTGTCCAGGAGTCCGTCTTTTATGTAAAAAACCCTGTCCCCCAATTTGCTGAACTCAGCGTTATGCGTAACGATAATGAC
>JGI24702J35022_10002742_pt1 | contig 10682 bp, 3 predicted proteins | sample TergutTh196P4_FD_35022 | JGI IMG/M metagenome (IMG submission 35022)
TACGCCTGTCGGGGTGGCATACAGGTTTTTGCGTTCCTTGCGGATATAGTAGCGTTTGAATAATGTCTCGATAATGGCGGCGCGTGTAGAGGGGCGTCCGATACCGTTTTCTTTCAACGCATCGCGCAGTTCGTCGTTGTCGACAAACTTGCCGGCTGTTTCCATGGCGCGCAACAGGGTGGCTTCGGTATAGGGTTTGGGTGGGGTTGTCCATTTCTCGGCGAAGTCGGGTTTGTGCGGTCCGTTTTCTCCTTTTACGAAATTAGGCAGTACCGTATTTTCTTCTGCCTTCTTCAGTTCGTCGTCGTCATCATTTTGCGGTTCTGTTTTATGCGGTTGAGCGGTTGAGACGACTGCGCCGCCTGTTTGCGTTTGGTTCAAGGCAGTTGTACCGGACGGTGTGTCTTTTTCAAAGACGACACGCCAGCCGGGACTTAAAATCTGTTTTCCGGTAACTTTAAATTTTACATGCTCCACTTCGCCTAATACGGTTGTTGTCGAAATTTCGCAGTCAGGATAAAAAACCGCAATAAACCGGCGTGTCACAAGGTCATAGACCTTACTTTCGTTATCCGGCAGATTACGCGCCGTTATGCCGGTCGGAATGATGGCATGGTGGTCGGTAACTTTTGTATTGTCGAACACTTTTTTGGATTTCGGAATTTTCGCAGACAACAATGGCGCNGTCAGCGTTGCATAATCGGTTAATCCTTTTAGTATCTGAGGGATTTTCGGATAAACATCTTCGCTTAAATAGGTGGTATCCACGCGNGGATAGGTTGTCAGTTTCTTCTCGTAAAGCGATTGGATGATTTTGAGTGTNTCATCGGCCGAGAAGGCGAATTTTTTGTTACATTCGACCTGCAANGAAGTGAGGTCGAACAGACGCGGCGCCTGTTCTTTNCCTTTCTTTATTGTTACATCAGTGATAAAGAAAGGTTTATCTGTTATTCTCTGCAGTAACGTCTCTCCTTCTTCTTTCTTTGTAAATTTGCCTTGAACGGCTGAAAAAGTCGTTTCGCGATAAACGGTTTTCAGTTCCCAGTAGGGTGAGGGTACAAATGATTCTATTTCTTTCTGTCGCCTGACAATCAGCGCGAGGGTAGGGGTCTGTACGCGTCCGATGGAAAGCACCTGTCTGTTTTGCCCNTACCGTANCGTATACANGCGTGTNGCGTTCATGCCGAGCATCCAGTCGCCGATAGCGCGCGACAGGCCTGCTTCGTAAAGGCGTTGATAGTCTTTTTCGTCTTTCAATGACCGGAATCCTTCCCTGATGGCTTCTTCGGTCAGCGATGAAATCCATAACCGCTTGACAGGGCACCGGCATCCCGCTTTTTGCATCACCCAGCGTTGTATCAGTTCGCCTTCCTGTCCGGCGTCGCCGCAGTTGATGACTTCGTCGGCATGACGGATAAGATTCTCAAGGATACCAAACTGCTTCTGATAGGTCGGATTGTCAATCAATTTTATCCCAAAACGGGGCGGAATCATCGGGAGATGCTGCATACTCCATTGTTTCCACTCCGGCGTATAGTCGTGCGGTTCTTTCAGCGTACACAGGTGTCCGAATGTCCACGACACCTGATAGCCATTACCTTCCATGAAGCCGTCTTTTTTCTGGGTAGCTCCGAGGATACCGGCGATTTCACGCGCTACGCTTGGTTTTTCAGCAATACAAACCTTCATAGTTTTCAGTTTTCAGTTTTCAGTTTTATTGATGGAATCAATAAAAGTGAGAATCTCCTCTCTTCCTTCTTTTTTTTCGGCGGACGAAAATAGCATGACAGGCAATTCTTCCCATGTTTCATACATTTTATTTTGGTAAAATTCGACATTGGAGGCTAATTTCCCTTTGCTTATTTTGTCCGTTTTAGTAAAAATAATAACGAAGGGGACGCCTGATTCTCCGAGCCATTCCATAAACGCAAGGTCGATTTTCTGCGGTTCATGCCGGCAGTCTATCAGGACAAACAGGCAGGTCAGTTGGCTTCGTTCCGCAATGTAATCTTCAATTATTTTCCGCATAGTCGACCGTCCTTTATTGCCTCTTTGCGCATATCCATACCCCGGCAAGTCGACTAAATACCATTCGTTATTAATTAAAAAATGGTTGATTAACTGCGTTTTACCCGGTTTTTGCGAGGTCATGGCCAACTGTTTTTGATTGGTAAGCATGTTTATCAGGGATGACTTCCCGACGTTTGAACGTCCGATAAAGGCATATTCAGGGAGATTACCTTTCGGGCATTTCCCTACATCCGTGTTACTCACCACAAATGATGCGCTTTTTACTTCCATTATTNCAACAATTGGAAGGCAAAATTAGATGAAATTTNAGAAAATTCCAAACGTTANGAATAAAAAATGAAAAGAGGATGCGTCGGAGAGCGACACATCCTCTTTTGCGAAAACCTTATTCCGGATTTATATTAGTTATATCCNGGATTTTGGGTTAAGTTTGGATTACGTTGCAACTGTGATTCAGGGAAGCACCATAGTAAATAATGTAGCGGGAAGTTCTGTCCCTTTGAAAAATCGGTGCCTACTGTGGTGATGTCCACAAATTGTGCGGTTCCTTTCGGGATTGAGCTGTCCATCGAGTTGGTCTTTGGATATACCCGGGTACGCTGTAATTGATTCCATTGTTTATTCTCGAAAACCAATTCGCGATACCTTTCGAGCCATACTTCCTCGATAAACTTTTCTTTTGAAAGACCCTGTAACTGTGCGACAATCTCTTCTTTCGTGATTCCACCCCACTCGTATGCACGCGCGCGAACGGAAGCAAGCGCATCGACAGCCTGTGCGGTCACGCCTTCAGTCTGGGCAATGGCTTCGGCGGCGAAAAGATACATCTCGGCCAAACGGTAGAGCGCCCAATGGCGACCGGAAGCGGTAGACGAGCCTTTCACAGCGCCGTAATCATAAAAGAAATAGGGAGCGGGCGTATTGTTTTCATTATTATACAGAAAACTGCCGTCGCGCTTGTCAAAATAATCGCTGAAGAACTGCCTGTCTTTCTTGCGGAGGTCTACATCTGCATTATACATGTCCAAATAACGGGGCATGGGTTTGTAGGCATTATTCGTCAACGCTACCCGACATTCGGAAGTTCCGAGCGCGCCTACTTCCATCGGCCAGGCATTGGCGTTGAAACCTGCATTTGTGATCCCCTGTACAAATTCGAGTGTGTAGACAAATTCCGGACAACTGGTTGTCTTGCGTCCTCCGGGAGACGCTTCGCTGACGCCTACGCTACGGAACTGGTTATAAGCGCTGAGTTCTTCAAAATCTTCATTTTGCACCAAATAATGGTCTGAGGCGTAAACACCTCCGGGCAGGAACTTTTTAGCTTCTGCCGCTGCTAACGCCCATTTGGAGTTGTCTTGTATCGGGTATCCGGCCATTTGGATGTAAACATCGATCAAGACAGCCGAAGCAACCGCAGCCGTAATACGCATGCCGTTATTGTACTGCGACCTGACCGGCAAAACAGCGATGGCTTGTAGCAGATCGGGAATGATGACATCATTATAAATCATTGTCGCGTCGTCACGGGGAACTTTTAATTCATCCCCTGCGTCCGGTACATTCAAAACAAGCGGTACATCGCCAAAATGCCTCACTAAAAAGAAATAATGCTGAGCACGGTAAAAACGGGCTTCGGCAACACAGCGATCCAGATCAGCTTGCGTCATTTCAAATTCCACCGGATTCAAGGTCGGATAAAGTTCAATAATCTTGTTACAGCGGGTAATGGGCTGATAATTGTTCGTTCCGAAATAACTGCCCATCTTTGCATTCATATTATTTTGGGTCACTCCAAACTCCTGGACATAAATGACAAACATTTCCTGACCNTTATAGTTCAGGTTGTCGAACATGCCGGCGCACCATCCTCCCAGCATTAAATCGCTGCCGGAATAAACNCCGGGGCTTGCCGAAAACATTGGCCCGTTACGAATCAATCCATTGACATAGCCTTCGATTTGCTCCTTTGCTGTGAAATAAGTGTTGTCCATCAGGCTACCTCTCGTTTCCGGTTCTAAAAAGTCATAACAGGACGAAAGCAGGAGCACGCTTATACATAGAATAAAAAATTTCTTTATCATATCAAATATCTTTTAATTGTTAAAATGTTAGATTAATACCTATCACAAAATCGCGAGGTTTTGCATACTGGAAGAAGAANGCACCCTGCTCGAATTGTCCGCGGGTTGTATCTTCGGGATCGTATCCCTGAAAATCCTTGGAAGNAAGCACTAANGCATTATTCACGCTTATATAAGTCCGTACGGAGCTTACGCCAATCGCGCTGACTTGCGCGCGACTGAAGGTATAACCCAATTGGATTGAGTTTACACGTAAATGGGTGGCGCTGCAAAACCAGCGTGTATCACTGTTGGAATCCTGTCCGTCGAAAACGCCGTTACGTATAGCTTGTACGTGATTGGGCACATTGCCGGACATCCCTTCCGACCAGGCCTCCGTCAGTATGGTACGCAAACCGCTCGTCAAACCAAACCGGTCTTCCGTTGAGTGGTAAAAATCCTGACGGATCATACCCCCNATGGTATACTGCACGTCTAACANGAAATCGAAGTTTTTGTATTTCAACCGGTTTATCAACGAACCTGTCCAGTCGGGCTGCGCTTTTCCGATAATGGTTTTATCAGCGCTACGAAGCGCTGCACCCACGCGTCCCTGCGAAGCATCNGTGATGATACCCAGACGTTCAAAGGACCAGAACTGTCCTAAAGGATCGCCAACCCGCTGGATGACCTGTCCNCCTAAAAAGTTGTCGCCGGAAAACATCTCTTGGGCTTCATCGGTCAGGAATAACAGTTTACTCCGGTTATAATTAGCTACAGCGGTTATATCCCATCGGAAATCCTTCTTCTGAACGGGCACGCCGGAGACCATAAACTCCCATCCCCAGTTAAGGATAGAGCCTATATTTTTAGTTATACTGCCATAACCTGAAGTCGCCGGAATAGGAGCGCTCAATAANAGATCGTCCGATTGCTTTCTGTAATAACCTATCTCGAAATTCAACCTGCTCTTGAGCGTTCTCAAGTCTATCCCTATATCCAACTGTTTTTGCTTCTCCCAACGCAAGCCCTCATTTGACAAACTCGGGCTACCGGTAGAGACACGTACTCCGTCCAATATGGTGGTACCTGTGCTATAAGTAGCCAGGGTAGCCGTATTACTGATTTCTTCGGAGTTGCCTTGAACGCCATAGCTGGTATGGAGTTTTAAATAATTAAGCCAGGAGATGTCTTTCATAAAATCTTCTTCAGAAATATTCCAGCTCAAACCTAACGCGGGGAATAGACCGTACTTGTTCTTCTTGCCGAATTTCGAACTACCGTCATAACGCGCAGTCAACGTAGTGCTGTATCTGTCGTTAAACGTGTAAGCTGCACGACCGACAATAGAGTGGTATGCCGTACGGGAAAAAGCGGAAGCCACGCTGGGCGTGTACGTTCCGGAGCCTAAATTCCAAAACTCGTAAACCTGCGTGGGTAGTTCGGAAGCGGTACTCGTGTGGCTGGCGTTTTTGTATTCCGACCATTCTGTAAGCACTGTCGCATTGATACGGTGTTTGTCAAATACTTTGTTATAGGCTAACTGTATCATTTCCTGCCAATTGATATTATGGCGCGACACCTGTTGCGCTTCCCCTCTGCCGCTATTGTCAAAATTGATTACGCCTTTGGGTTGAAAAGTTCTGTTATTCTGTTCATTACCGTTTATTCCCAACAGATGGATCAAATCCAATCCATCCAAAAGATGAATGGTAAAGCCGATATTTGCCTGTATCCTGGTTGAATAAGTTTCTGGTTTGCGAACGGTAAGGAAATGTACCGGATTGGCTAANGCTTCAAACCCGAATTCGTTAATTCCATTCGTAGAATTCGACCAGTTTCCGTCTTCCGGATATTTTACGGGGAAGATAGGAGGCATTTCGATCATCGTGCGTATGGCATCCTGTCCGCCGCTGCCTACGCTGGTTGTTCTTCTCCAGTTATGATTGACCGACAAGCTCATATTGGTAGTCAACCATTTGAACGGATTGGCGTCGTGGGTTATCCTTGCGCTCATACGTTTATTCCAGGTCTCAATCACTATCCCTTCTTCACCTGTATAGTTAAGAAACACGCCGGTGGACGAAGTTTTGTTGCCGGATCGAATGCTGACGCTATGGGAGTGCCTGACGGCTGTCTGATAGACTTGATCCTGCCAATTGGTATCGTAAATAGGCACTAATGAATTGTCATTCAAGTCTTTCCATCCTTCCGGATTGAAAGTGCCGTTTATACGGAACAGGTTGTAGTATCTATCGTTCAAGGCGCTGTTTTGGGCTATGTTCGTCCATTTTTGCGTCATGGCTGCTTCGGAAAATCCGCCGTATTTCACTGCATTCTGCATGGAAATTTTATAAGCCTGCATAAACTCGTCCGAATTCATCGTTTCCATATATTTAGGTACGACGCCAAAAGAAATGTAGCCGTTGTAAGATACGGAAGTCTTGCCATCGGTTTGTCCGCGGGTCGTGGTAACTAAAATAACGCCCTGTGCACCTCGCGCTCCATAAATAGAAGTTGCAGAAGCGTCTTTCAATACTTCCATGTGTTCGATCTCGGAGGGATTCAAAGTATTGAAACCTGATGTAATAACCCCGTCAACCACATAGATCGGTTGGGCGATAGCAGTAATAGATGATTGACCGCGAATAGTGACGCGGGGTGATTCACCGGGCATCCCCGAATTGAGGAACACATTTACGCCCGGCGTAACGCCTTTTAAACCTGCAACCGCGTTAAAAGACGAAGTACGTACGATATCTTCTTGCTTGACGACGGTGATAGCGCCTGTCAAATCCGACTTGCGCATCGTACCGTAACCCACGACCACGACCTCTTCCAACAACTGAGTGTCTTCTATCAGTTGGATATTTATCACGGCATTGGGCGTATTCGGTACTTTAACCTCATAGGGCATATAACCTATGTAGGTGACACGAAGGGTAGAACCGGCTGGTGCGTTGAGCGTGTATTCGCCATCCAAATTCGACATTGTCCCGTTGGTTGTACCGGTTTGAAGTACGTTTGCATTAATAATAGCTTCGCCTGTCGCCTGATCGGTAACAGTCCCTCTGATTGAAATCGTTTGAGCGGAAACGGCAGGCGCTATCAAAACAAGTACCAATAGCATCAGCAATGGTATAAAATCAGTTGATTTTTTGAAATACTTTAATAACTCATTCATAATAAATTTTAAGATTAATGTAAGTAATGTTTTAAAAAAAAGTTTTGTGCATTGCGGGCGGCAGAATACGATTCTACCGGCGGCAGTGCGGTTTGGTTTTAGTTATTCGCTTTTATTTCCCATAGGCAATTTGTTGTTAAAATGTTATTACTAAGATAATTGTATCATTACAGTTGAATTTTGACAAATTTATTTTCCCAGGCTTTTATCCGGATNGTAGCGCCTGTCGGCTGCTCTTCGCCTAACGGGTTACATTCCTTCACNCGNATAGCCGGAGCGAAAGTCGATGTGATGTCTAAAGCGCTGTCTTTGCCNCCTATCTCCCGTAATTGCAGCATCAGGGCGTTCTCGCCCTCTATCGGGGTCATATTGACTAACAACACGTTGGAAGGATTTAAGGACAGGATGGAACCGTTAATCGNCGGTTTATTGTTAGAAAGGCCTGCCGGNATCACGCGGTTGGGCAAAGGGATGCGGTTGTTCCATGCAAATTTGGTTGCATATTCGATCGAAGGGTCGCCGGAAGATGTCAGGTAATAGGTCCATTCGAATTCGCCGTGCTGGTCGGCATTGAAATTGGTTACCCAGTAGTTGTTCATCGGCCATGTGAAGATATGGTTCGTCTCCGGCGTCGCTCCAGCTTTGAAACGCCCTAAGTTGATATTACCGAATTGCATCAGCGGAATCTCGCGGCTGCCTATGACGATTTGTTCGGCGCTATTGCGTACGGAGGCGAAATTCTGTACGGTGTTCCAGTCGTTTGTCGAACCGGGTATCTGTTCTACCCCGGCTTCAATCGTCCCGCCCGGTACGTCGAAATATATCTTTCCCCGGTTCAATTCAAAGGGGAAGACGACATAAAGCGCTTCCGGCTCTGTCTCCTGCTTTTTCCGTAGCCGGTAGGTGAAGTCGACTTGCTTGCAAGTCTTATACAGACGCAGTTCAAACGTGAAATTATTCGTACCCATGCCTGCGGGCGACGTCCCTCTGAACCGGTAGCTATCCCATATCGCCCCTTCCTGAGAACCGAGATAGCTTACATCCGTAGGGCTGAAGCGTTCGAAATTGCCGGGCATATAACGGTCGAGCGCTCCGCGGACATCATCCCGCTCGTACACTAATTCTCCCATCTTCCACTTGGCGCCTTCCGTAAGCAGGTTTTTATCCAGTTCCTTGTCGAACCATTCCGTTACGACGCCGTTTGTCAGGTCGAAACTGATACGGTACCACTGGTTTTCGATTGTTTCTACGGGGGAGTTGTTAGTCGTTGCGACGGGTTGATTTTCGTTCGTCACTTGAATAGTATAATATTTTGACCCCAGCGCCGGCGCTTTTTCAACCCACAAAGCCCAGTAGCTTGCGTCGGCATATGAGCGGATGATTTGTTTTTTCACCTCGACGCCCTTTTCGTCTTTTATGATAGTCTTCCGGTTGACAGGCAGCACTTCGTGGTCGGCGTATATCACGGTGTACCCTGTATGTTCCCAGTTCAGGGGGTTGAAGACGATGATACCGGCCTTGTCTTTCTGGCGGGGCGCATACGTCTGCAACAGTCCGAGCGCCGTTTCGCCGACAGGACGCGAGCGCCGATAGGCTTCCCAGGCGTATGCCGCCTTGTGCGAGCGTTGTTCCATGGTCTCCAAGTTGAAAGGATCACGCACGCTGTTGTGAAACCCGAAGGTGTGTTCGCCGTAGAAAAGCAACGCCTTATTGACCTCATCCAATTCTCTGTTTACGGTAGGCGACAGGTCGGCGCCCAAGATGCGGGCTAATGAAAGCGAAATCTGGTTGGAGATAATATCGGCCTGCGCATAACGGGCTGTCGCCGCTTCGCGGGCTGCCGACCCGAACCCGTCCGTCCACCAGTCGGGCCACGCGGCGCGGTAGGTCTGCAAGTCTTTCCCGTATTTTTGTTCGATAGCCTGCATAAAATCGGAGGAGACCGACATACGCATCTTCGGGAAGGTATATTTTTCGTTCCATTGACGAACCATATCCGAGCCGACAGTCGAAGGAGGCGAATTGTCCGTACTGTAACCCGAATATTGCAGGTTGATGACGTCATGCGGATATTTCAATTCTTCCATACTGTTCAGATAGTTCAACATAAGCCTCTCGAAAGCTGCGAAGTCGCCTCTCTCCAATTGCAGGAAGTTGCCGTACATATAATGCTCGGCCCGGAAGGTAAGTGTTTTTTTCCCTGAAGGCGATTCCCACCAGAAAGCCGTCGGTTTATCAAACGAAATAAGCGCCTTATGGCCGTGCGTGCCCATTACAATATATTTAACGCCCAAGTCGGGAAAGAATTCAGCAAAACTCCAGGCTATCCCGTTGACATCGTTCTGCATGGCCGTCTGCACCGGGATGCCATTTTTTTTAAATTCTCTAAGAGTATATAATGAATAAGCCAATTCCTGCTCGCCGGGCAGCTCGTCATAATTGAAATACATGGCCGTCACTTCGATTCGCCCTTCTTTAATCCGCTGCTTCAAGCGTTCGACCTGTTCTTTCGGGCGTATCCTGATATACTCGCTCACCGCCCAGGCCGCTTCACAGACCCAGCGGAATTTGGCGTCGTCGGGATAATCGTCGGTCAGATCGCAATAATCGAGCGCATAATCGATGAAACGGATATGCTCGGACAGTATCTCGTGTTGCGGACGCGTATATCCGATGTCCGTGTGGGTATGCTGAACAAACATCACCTGCCATTCTCTGACCGGCAACAGGTCAAAGGCCTTCGTTACAGGCGCTTCCTTGCCAGTTATTTTCAATTCGCCGGTCGTTTTTTGCTTTACCGCATCGATAGCGAGTTCAAAGACATTGATACCGAAACGGGCGTTTTCCTTTTGCTTGACGCCATTCCATTCAACCTGTACTTGCGAGGGCTTCCCCAGATGGCTGTAGTACACCTTGACGATCTGCTTCGATGTTTTATTCAGGATAACCGGCAGGGCGGTTATATCCATTATCTTGTGCTCGACGGGCGTTTTGAATATCATCACCGAATTGTTGAATCCTTCCGAAGTGCAGTCGATACGGAATTTGACAGGCGTTCCTTGTGGCAGGTTTTTAACGGGAATACTGAGGAACAGATACCCAAGACGGCTTTCGCGCACGCCTATAGAACATTGTTCGAAGGATAGTTCGCTCTGTTTCAACCCTTTGGCCGTCCAATTGGCTTCGCGTCCGATTTGAAAAGTGACTATCTTTTCATCGTTCAAATAAAAGTTGAAATCCGGTGATGGTCTGTCGGGTACGCCGGTTCTGCCGGGTACTACACTGGACAGGGCAGCGGCAAAGACAAAATGTACCGTTCCGGTTGTAGCGGCGTCCGGTTGTTGTCCGAGCCACTCAGCCGGTTGCTGGGGCGTTCTGGCTACTGCGCGTTCGGTCTGTTGCTG
>JGI24702J35022_10002743_pt1 | contig 10680 bp, 9 predicted proteins | sample TergutTh196P4_FD_35022 | JGI IMG/M metagenome (IMG submission 35022)
CATTTCAAATTGTCGCTTTTATACTGCGCCGTCATTGCGAGCGGAGCGAAGCAATCCAGTTCACACTATTTCTGGATTGCTTCGGACTTCGTCCTCGATGACGAGATGCGACAATTTGAAATGTACCCGATACACCCATCCGTTTTGATTTCTTTTATCTTTTTTATACCTTTGTTCCGTAGCGAATTTTTGTTGTTTGGAAATTAACTGCTAAATTATTTATTTTCAATGATATTAATGAAAAATGTTGCTTTTTTACTTCTTTTTCCCATTTTTCCAGCGAATTATGAAGTGCGAAACATTGGTATTTTGTAAAATTTTATAAACTCTTATTATGCCTGTAAATATTAAAATGAAAGTACATTTATTTGTCAAACTTTGTTTTATCCTGAATTTTTTTCTTTTTTTTACTAATATAATATGCGCAAAAGAGATAACAGTCGAAGCAGATACGAATTCCCGGCTGATTCGATACGGGCTTTTGCAATTAGATAAGGAAATAACGGCTTCGGGAAACAAATTGGTGATAAATCCGCTTTTTGATAAATCAAATCGTGCCGATATAATGATTAGTACCGAAAAAGATATTGCTCTCGAAGGATACAGCATAAAGTTATTTGAGAAAAAGATAATGGTTTCGGGCGGTGACGAAAAGGGAGCTATGTATGGACTTCTCGAAATAGCCGAACAACTCAGGTACAATGGAGGAAAACTATCAAAGATTACCGCTAAAAAAGAAGAACCTCAATTGGGTTTTCGCGGGATAAAGTTTAATTTGCCGTTTATGGCTTACCGATCAGCCTTATCGTCAACCCAGCAGGATTTTGTAATACGTGATCCGAATTTTTGGGAATCATTTTTAGATATGATGGCAAACAATAGATATAATGTACTTTCCTTATGGAGCATGCACCCTTTTCACTATATGATACGACCTCGAAATTATCCGGAAGCCTGTCCGTTCAACGATGACGAATTGCTTTCGTGGAGAAACTTTTGGACAAATCTTTTCCGTATGGCGCATGACCGCGGTATAGAAACATATATCATCAATTGGAACACATTCGTTTCGCCAAGCTTTGCTTTTGCAAACAACGTAGCGCTATACTCTGTGATACCAAGCCATGGCGGAACCGGCGATACGACTAAATTAGTGGAACGGTACACGCGAGAAGTCATTGCCCAGGTTATTAACGAATATCCCGATTTGGACGGATTGGGAATCACCTACGGTGAGAGAATGGGCGGCATCAGTCCGCAAGAACGCCGGGAATGGATGGACAGAACGATCCTCGCAGGCATGAAGGATGCCGGCCGTAAAATAAAATTCGTTTACAGGGCGCCCCTCTCTGCCAATACAGGTTCGGGAGGCAGTACAAGCGAAGAGAATGACCTGGCTTCAAGACTTCATATCGAATCTCTGGATGTAGAAGATGCTTTTGTGGAATTTAAATTCAATTGGAGTCACGGACATTCTTCTCCACGCCTTTTCATGGTACATGGCGGTGAACTTACCGATAAATATATCAATCCTTTACCAACGAAATATAAATATGTATGGACGGTACGAAACGAGGATTTTTACATTCTCCGATGGGGTAACAGCGATTTTATTCGTGAATTTTTGGCAAACAACAGCCAGCAGTATGTGGGTGGATGCTTTATAGGAAGCGAAGTTTTTATACCGGCATTAGACTATACAAGCAAGCCGGGAGTGCATAAAACTTGGAACTATCATTTTCAGCGTCAATGGCTGTGGTATGCAATGTGGGGACGACTCATGTATAATTCCGAAACGCCGGATGAAGTATTCGAAAAAATGCTTTCCGAAAAATACGGCAAGCCTATTGGAGAAGATGCGCTCACGGCATGGAAAATAGCGACTAATAACCAATTGAAATTCGCTTCATTCCATAGAGGGACTGCCGACGCTAACCAATATGCGGAAGGGTTCAGTTCCTGGGCGGCTGCTAACGATTACCCGCATACGCTTTTCAATATTAACAACATTATCACTCATCCCGTACTTGATACAGTTGCATATATAAACATCAGGTCATGGGTGACCAACGGCCGGAAGACTTCAATCACGCAAATATCTCCGATGCAACTGGCAGAAGAGCTTGACAAAGACAACATGAAATTGTTGACTATCATTCGTAAATTGCAATCAAAAAAGTTATCACAAGCTTCGCTAACCGAGATAAACGATCTTATTGGTTGGTATTGGTTCGGAAGATATTTCTCAGACAAGATTAAAGCCGCAGTAGCGCTGGCCGATTACCGTTATTTAGGTAACGACCGGAGAAACGAAGCCGTTGAAATTCTTGAGAAATGTTCATTACATTGGAGTAAATACACTGAAACCATGACCAAATACAACAAAGACCCATTCCTGTTTTCAATTTCCAAAGACGGTTATTCATGGCAAAAGATGCAGGAGCAGGTGGACAGAGACATCGAATTGGCAAAAGAATCGTTTACTCCCTAAATTTTTTTAATACCTCAACTCTTTTATCCAATGAAAACAATAATACTTTATCTTATCATTAGCTACATGCTATTTTTGGGGCAGTTACAGGCACAACAACCTGCTGTAAATACCCGGTATGATTCTTATAAAGGTCTGGTAATGGCGGGTTACCAAGGGTGGTTTGCAGCCGAAGGCTGCGAATCGAACCGCGGCTGGAACCATTATGGATTCCGCGATGATAATGCTACCATAGACTTTTGGCCGGATATAACCGAATACACAAAAACATACATAGCCCCGGTCAAAATGTCCGACGGGTCGAACGCATATCTATTCAGTTCTTATGATGAAGAAACCGTAGATTTGCATTTCCGTTGGATGAAAGAATATGGTATTGACGGAGTATTCATGCAACGGTTTGTGAGTGGTATCAAAAACCCTGCCGGAATTACGATCATCAATGCTTCATCCGAAGGTCCTGTCGGATTTGCCCTTGATGAAATTACATCGGCAGGTAAAGAAGCAGGGATGAAAGTATCAGTACAAAAAAACAGCAGAACAAATACAAATCAAACAGTAGTTATTCATTTACTTTCTACTGCCGAAGCTTCCGCTAAAGAAACAACGACTAATCAATTGCGGGAAATGCCGTATCATGTGTCCGAATCGTATTCAATAAGAACCAAATACGAAAATAATAAATTGGTTGTCTGGGTGTTGGCAACCGACGCCGTTGGGGCAATGTATGGAGGTCTTGATATTGCAGAACATATTCGTAACAAACAACTTGACCATATAAAAGATACAGACCAAAAACCTTATATTGCCAATAGAGGTATTAAATTCAATCTTCCTTTGGATCTGCGTACTCCCAGTTACTCCGACGTCAGCGACGCATTTCAGCAAAATATCCCTGTTGTATGGGATATGGATTTTTGGAAGAAACAGTTGGATGAAATGGCACGCAACCGATACAACACAATAACACTATGGACATTAAATGCATTTCCATCAATGGTGAAAGTACCCGAATTTCCGGATATTTCACTTAATGATGTCTGGCAAACTAAATACAGACCCAATCAACAATACAGCGATTCGGGAAAAGATTTTACAGATGATAAAATGATGGCTGATTATGAAGTGATCAAAAAAATCTCCATCAACGAAAAAATTACTTTCTGGCGCCAGGTAATGAAATACGCAAAATCCAGAGGAATCAAAACTTATCTTTTCACATGGAATATATTTACCCATGGTATCAATGGGAAATACGGAATTAACGAGAGTCGTGACAATGAAACCACTATCCGGTATTTCAGGGCTGCTACAAGGGAGTTTATATTGACATATCCGGATTTGGCAGGTATCGGAATTACCGCAGGAGAAAATATGGAACCTAATAATAGAAACCTGAAAACAGGTATCGAGGAATGGTTATGGAAAACGTATGGCGAAGGTATTAACGATGCTTTAACCATTCAACCTAAACGGGATTTCAAGTTGGTTCACCGTTTTCATTTCACAGCTATGGCTCCGATTCTCGAGGCATTTAAGGATTTGAAATGTACCTTGCAATTCAGTTTGAAATATTCAATTGCTCACATGCACTCGATTGTGAATCCTCCTTTTGTACTACCCGGCATGCCTTATTTTTCAGAAAACAGACAAACCTGGTTTACTGTCCGTAACGATGATTATTATGCTATACGTTGGGGTAACGAAGATTACGCACGCGCATATATCAAATCAATGCCGGGTGTAGAGGAAAATAAAGTTGCCGGTTTTTACATGGGAGCCGATGGATATTGTCTGGGTAAGGATTTTTTAGCAAAAGATGGCAACGCTGAACGTCAACTGATTATTGATAAACAATGGTATTCGTATATGCTATATGGTCGCTTGGCTTACAATCCTGAACTTCCTTCCGAAATTTTCAACAATACTATAAAAAATAATTATCCTGATTTAGATACGAAAATACTACAAGCAGGATGGAATGCTGCCTCTATGATTTTTCCATGGGCAACGCGCCAGATATGGGGAGATATTGATATAAAATGGTGGCCTGAAGCATGTTGGAGTTCTCCTATAAGGTATAAAGGGTTTATTACAGTCAAAGATGTGGTAGAAATTGAGCCTGTGAATGGAAGTAATATCGTTAATATTTCACGCTGGGCGCAAGAATACAATTCCGGCAACCATTCAGAACTGATATCGCCGATTCAGGTAGCCGATTCGTTGGATTATTATGCCCGAATGGCCGAATATTACCTTAAACAACTACCCATAAGAAAGGCCGGTTCTTTTTCACAAACAGACCAATTATTGGGTGATATTGAATTATTTACACTCATTGGGCAATATTATGCCCATAAAATAAGAGCGGCAGCTTATATTGCCCTTTATAATTACTATGGAATGGAAAAAGATAAAGAGACCGCCCTTTATCTCATCACCCAGGCGCAGGATGATTGGATGAAATATTCTACTTTATACGATTTGAAATACAAATCCGCCTTATACAATCGTTTAGGAATTGTGGACGTCATAGCTATCCGTGAAAATGTAAAGAGAGATATTGATATCGTTCGTAACTGGAAAGTAGGCGATATAGAAAAATACGAAAGAAAAACAGGAACAGAATCGCCTTTCAGACAGTAGAAGATTATTTAAATAAAATCATAAATCCAAATAAACTAAATAATTATACACACATGAAAAAAAGAGAATTTATTAAAAAAAGCCTTGCTGTAGGCGCCGGATTGGCATCTGCATCGGTATTGCCGGTATTTTCCCAACAAAGATATACCGTTGGGAGTAAAGATTTATCCGGATTAAAGGTACAGCGTTATGAGGTTGTTGTTGTCGGAGGAGGTACAGGAGGCGTTTTGGCGGCTATAGCTGCTGCGAGAACCGGTGCAAAGACAGCTCTCATAGAAATGAAAGGTTATACCGGAGGAATTGTTACTGAGGGAGGTACGGCATTACATAGNTTCTTCAATCTTTGGAAAGCATTTCCCGGCGTTGAAAAACGTCAATTGATTAAAGGTATTCCNCAGGAAATTATTGAACGATTGGAAAAAGTGGGTGGTACGGCGGGACACTGTGAAATGCTGAGTCACTATGATTATGACTCNGTTTGTACGGCAGTTGATACCGAACTGTATAAGATGGTGACTATGCAGATGCTTCAGGAAGCCGGAGTATATTTGGCTCTGAATACAATGATGACCGGAGTTGTTATGAACCGATCGAAGGTTGAAGGAATTATAACCGAAAATCATGGTGGGCGCGAACTAATGTATGGGAAGGTATTTATTGATGCAAGCGGTTATGGAGACCTGTGTGGAAATGCCGGGGCAAAATTCAGCGTTCCTAACGACCATCAAGTATGTAATTCAATGGCAATAGCCAATATTGATATGGAGCGTTATCATTCTTTTCTAATAGAACGGGATGCTTTGGAAGATCTTGCTTTGGGAAGCTACGATGGTTATCATAACCAGATTGTGCGCATAGGAGCAAACACACGACGATTGCCTGAAGAGTTCACATCGGGACTGAGAGGATTGAATATTGCATTGATAACAACCACTGTTCATAAGAATTACCTCATGTTTATTAAGTGTGGACATAAACTTCCAACCAGTCCTTTGAACCGTGACGAGGTAACACAGGCGGAAATAGAGATAAGAGGAAATATGTATAAAGCGCTTGAGTTATACAGACAATATATACCCGGCTTTGAGAGGGCGATTATTTCACGGACGAGTCCGTCTTTGTCCATCCGTCGCGGCCGTTGTATTGAGTGTGATTATGACCTGACGAACGACGAGATTATTAATGGCAAACATTTCGACGACGACGTCTTTGTCTACGCTTTCCATGACATTGCCCCTCGATTCAAGGTAAAAGACGGCGGTTCTTACGGTTTTCCGTACAGGGCTTCATGCGTGAAAGGCATTGATAACCTGTTCGCAATTGGTATGATGATTACCTCTGAGTTCAATGCCCACATGTCAACTCGAAACACTGTAAGTTGTATGGCACAGGGACAATCATTCGGTACAGCTGCAGCCATGTGCGCCGCAAGGAATATTGGAATCCGCGCTCTACCTTATACCGATCTGAAAGCGCAATTGGTGAAAGATGGGGTTTATTTCGAGTGATTTTATCCAATAATAATAATTACTCTTTCATATCCATAGGTCTGACAAACGACCAGTGGTTATGGATAATTTTCCATTGTTTGTCCGGTTGTTGCCTGTACACTTCCGTACAATTCCAGCGATAAACATCGTTTTCTGTATAAGAAACTAAGTTGTAACTCAATACGGCCATTTCACCGGCAATCTGTACCACAGGATCAATCATTTCATAGCGTTCGACTTGGGATGCTCCCCGTAAACTTTCGTAAAATGTTTTCATTTTTTCAAAGCCATCGAAACGCTTTTTCTGAAAAGGGTCGAAATAGGTAATGTCTTCGGCATAAATATTTAAATAGCCGGTGGGGTTGCCTTGGTTCCATTCTTCCAATGCCGCTTTTTCCATCGCAATGATGGCTTCTGCTAAATTATTTTGATTCATATTATTATAAGAGATTAAAAATAAAAGATTGTAATTTAAATAAATAATGTTTTTTTGTTATGATTAAAATATTAATTACAAAATTAAGGCTTTCTTAGATAATAATCGTTATTTTCTTAAAAAAGAGCAGAAAATAAAGTGTTATCGGCTTACGATAGCTTGGCTATTCCGATTACGATGGGAATAATAATCAGATTATTTTATTCGATAGGTCTGCTAAAAAATTCATAATCTTTTGTGTTACAATAAATTTTGTATCCAATAAATGCAATGAAAAATGACAAAAGAACGCAAAGCCGTGCATCAATCCTCGTTATGATAGTCCGTGTCAAGAAATTTCACCCGGATTTGAAATGCACCTCTCGTTTTTTTATAAAATATTAAGATATAAAAAGTTAAAAAATCAACTTTTTACATGTGTTAAAGTCAGGAAGAAACAGCATTATAGCCTTTTAACTCAGAACCGATTTTTTCAGCATTTCCTTTTCTGTTCTCCGTTCATCTAAAACCTCAATAAAAGAACGAATGACCAACATTTCTTTATCTGTTAAATCATCAATATTTTTTTTCTTGATTGCGGATTGAAAAACGGGAGGAGTAACCCCGGCTTTTTCACACGCTTTTCTTACATCACCGTAATGATGTTCTATCGCTCTCCGATTTCGAACAAATTCCAATTCATCCATAACTTTAGGGTAATAAATTCATTTATAAATAATTTTTAGCATATTTGGCAAAATAAGAGCATAGATGTTGCACCTTTTGCGCTATTTCATTATACATTTTGCGCAAATGTATAACATTTTTTATAACAAACCAATTTTTATTTCACTTTTTTTGTCGAAATTTTTTAAAAATTTAGTTATATGTCTGAATCACAAAAGAATATTATTGAAAATCTTTTGAAAGAAAAGAAAAGAAAAAAACGAAAGGGTAAAATGAATGATCACAATTCCTTTCATTTTCTTAATAAATCCTAAAAACGACTTTTTTATGATGAAAAGCCGTTTTTTTTGTTACTTTTGCGCCTAAATAATTTGATTGTATGAGACTATATAATGAAGAAGAAGCACTTAAACAATTGAAAAGCAACGATCTTGATCTGCAAAGAAAAGCTTTTGAACAAGTGGTTTCTAATTATAGTGAAAAATTATACTATCAAATACGAAAAATGGTAATCTCGCATGATGATGCTAATGATTTGTTACAAAATACTTTTTTAAAGGCATGGATGAATGTTGGATTTTTCAGAGGGGAAGCCCGTTTATCAACTTGGTTGTATAAAATTGCATTCAACGAGTGTATAACTTTTTTAAATAAACAGCACGCTCAAAACCATGTATCTATTGACGAAACAGATACATTCCTGATTGAAAAATTGGAAGGAGACGAATACTTTGATGGAGACGCCATCCAACTGAAATTGCAAAAAGCCGTGCTGTCGTTGCCTGATAAACAACGGGCTGTGTTTAATTTACGTTATTATGATGAAATGCCCTATGAAGAAATGTCGGATATTACCGGAACTTCTGTCGGCGCATTAAAAGCATCTTATCATCATGCGGTAAAAAAAATCGAAGATTTTTTAAATCGAGATTAAACTTTTTTCGTTTTCAATTGTCAATTAATAAAAAATAAGGTATAAGTAAAAGATTATGGACAAGAAAAAAATACTATTAAAAGATATTGCCAAGGTCGATCCTTTTAAAACACCAGAAGGATACTTTGAAAACTTTACGAATGGTATTATGTCGCAATTACCGGAAGCTGTTCAAAAAGAATCGCTAATCCTTAATTGGCGGCGACGTGTTCGTCCTTGGATTTATGCAGCAGCTATGCTCGCAGGAATTGCTTTATTGCTCCGTTTATTTATAGGCTCTCCAATTTCTTTCGGATCAAAAAACTATGCTTTGGAAGGGCTTAAATTAACTTCATCATCGGATATTGACGATTTCTATTATTTTTATGAAGACGGATTGGCTCGAATAGCTTATGACGACGCTTTTTATTTAAATGATTATGAGGAAGATGAATATATTTTCCCGGAATAAATTAGACTGTTAATTATGAAAAAAAAGTGGATACTCCTTTTTATAATAGGATTAGTAAACATAAATGGATTTCTTTTTGCTCAACGTCCTGGTCCTGAAAGAGGAAGAGCGGAATTCGAAGAATTAAAAGAAAAACGAGTTGCATTTTTTTCCAAAGCAATGGAATTGACTGCCGAAGAAACCAAGGCTTTTTGGCCATTGTACAATGAATTACAAGAAAAAAAATTCCAATTAAATCAAGAATTGAGAAGGGCTTTGTCACGGTTTATAGGAAATGAAAGAGATAAAAAAAAACATACCGAAAATGAATTTAAAGAAATCGTTAATCTACACATTCAATTTAAAGTAAAAGAAGCAAAATTAGAGGAAGAATATGTTCTGAAATTTGCCAAAGAGATTTCTTATGAAAAAATTTATCGCTACCAACAAGCCGAATTGCAATTTGCCCGCCAAATGCTTGATCAACGACGCAACCGTACAGTTCAAAAATGAAGTCTTGTTGTTCTATTTTACAGATACCAATTTATACAACTTATCCGAAGGACGAACCTTGACCGGCGTTTTCATCGAGAAGCAATCGCCTTTTTGCACGCGATTGGTTTGCAATAATTCAAACCGGATTTCCTCCGCATCGAAAATTAAAGCGCCGGTAGTAGGACCCGTGACTAATACTTTATCGCCCACTTGAAGCGATTGCGTTTCTACCAGAAACTCAGCAACTCTTAGTTTCGAAAAGTATTTGATGACTTTTCCGATGTATAATTTTTTTTCTGTAGCTTGATTACCGTATTGATTCGTCCATTCGCCCAAGGTTTGTCCCAAATAATAACCGTTCCAGAATCCACGGTTAAATACTTTTTCCAAACGACGGTTCCAATCTTCGATTTTTTCGTTAGAAAAAGAATCATCGCAATAGGCTCGAACGGCTTCTTTATAACATTCTACTACGGTTTTTACATATTCCGGTCCTCTTGCTCTTCCTTCGATTTTAAAGACTTGTACGCCGGCGTCAAGCATCTTGTTAAGAAAATGAATGGTCTTCAAGTCTTTGGGAGACATAATGTATTGATTTTCGATAGCAAGCTCAATATCCGACTCCAAATCCTTGACTTTATAGCCTCTACGACAGATTTGATAACATTCTCCACGGTTAGCGGAAGCATTCATTTCATGAAGACTCAGGTAACATTTTCCGGAAACAGCCATACACAAGGCTCCGTGACAAAACATCTCAATTCGAATCAATTTACCGTTTGGACCTTGAATATTTTGTTCGATGATTTGTTTATGGATTTCGCCAACTTGTTCCAGATTCAATTCTCGGGCAAGAACTACAACGTCGGCAAAATGGGCGTAAAACTTTAAGGCTTCAATATTTGAAATATTCAGTTGGGTTGAAAGGTGGACTTCAACGCCAATACTTCTTGCATACGTCATGGCAGCAACATCCGAAGCAATAATAGCAGAAATATTCGCTTCCCGGGCGGCGTCAATAATTTCATGCATCCGGTTCATATCATTGTCATAAATGATAGTGTTGACCGTTAAATACGATTGGATGCGATG
>JGI24702J35022_10002744_pt1 | contig 10680 bp, 6 predicted proteins | sample TergutTh196P4_FD_35022 | JGI IMG/M metagenome (IMG submission 35022)
TTTNTACGTAGAACCGACTACGTACTTCTACTTAGAGACCTCTACGTATAAATACGTAGATTTCGTTGTAAAGGTCTAACAATCAGCGTGTTGCGAAGTCCAAAAAACGCCGCTTCCGCCAAAACCAAAAAAAGAACCAAACCGCCGATTCTTCAAAAAAAACGAAAAAAAATGAGGAGGGAGTAGTTGCCAATTCAGACCTCAAACCAAAACCTGCTTCCTTCCCCTTGTTTGCTTTCCACGTGCAGTTGGCTGCCGTGTTTTTCGATAAACTCTTTGCAGACAATCAAGCCCAGTCCGCTGCCCTGTTCGCCTGAGGTGCCGGGTTTGGAATGCTGTTTGTCAATGCGGAACAGGTTTTGCAGTTGTTCGGCGTTCATGCCCGTGCCTGTGTCGGAAACGGATATGGAATTTTGGGAAATTTCCAATGTTATTGTTCCGCCGCTGCCTGTGAACTTCACCGCATTGGTCAAAAGGTTGCGGATTACGGTTATCAGCATATTTCTATCTCCCGTAATGACGGCTCTATCGGGCATTTGAACGGTTAGATTGATGTTTTTGGGTGCCGCCATGTTTTGTATCATCGCAACCTCGGAACGCAACGCCTCGACGATGTCGAAAGTTGTCGGTTTGTAGGGCATTCGTCCTGTTTGTACGCTCGCCCAGTTCAGCAGGTTGTAAAGCAAGGACACTTGATAGTCGGCAGATTTGAGTAACTCGGTAAAATATTGCGACAACAGGTCGGGCTTAAACTGGCTGCCGTTTTCGGCAAGTACCTGCAAGGCATTGCGTTGGGCGATGGCAGGATTTTTCAAGTCGTGAGAAATAATAGCGAAAAACTTGTCTTTCAGTGCGTTGATTTCGCGTAATTCTTTGTTGCGTTTGGTTCGCTGTCTAACGGTGTATATAGAGGCGATTATCAACAATCCTGCGGCGGCTAATATTCCGATATAAATGTATTGCAGCATTTTATGATGCTTAATCTCCGCCTGCTGACGAACAATTTCGAGTTCTTTTTCCGCCGTTTCGTATTTTGTTGCCATTTCCTGCATTGACCTGTGCAAATTTACGTCAGACTGTTTTATCATAAGCGCCCGAAAATCCTGCTGGCTTTGAATTGCCTTTTCTGCATCGCCCAAATAAGCATAGACGGCAACCAAATGGTCATACGCTTGCAGTAGCATGGAATAATCGTTATCGGTGCTGTTTTTTATCACCTCTTGTGCGTATGCCAATGCCGTTGTATAATTTTTCTCAATGCGGCACCATCTTATCAAACAACCATATATTTGATTTTGATAGGCGGGTACATTCTTTATTACGGCGAGATGCATAGCCTCGTCTAAATACTTTTTTGCCGTTTGCTGATATTCTTTTACAATCGGATTTGTCCAGCGGTTCAGGGTGATATAGTAGTCTCCAAGCATTCTCAAACAGGAAATCAGATTGAGTGTATCAGACTGATTTTGTGCTATTTCCAACGCACGAAGCAATAAAGGAAGCGCCTCGTCTGTACGTTTTGTCGCCTTATATAGTTCTCCCAATTTGCCGTAAATCTGCATAATCTCATTTGGAAGTTCTTTTTCTTCGGCTAAGGTTTTGGCTTTAAGCATAAACTCTTCCGCTTTTTCGTCGTTGTACATCAGATAATAAATATTTCCGATGTTTAACAGGGCTTGCACCTTGCTTTCGACCAACTGATGATTTTCGCTGATAGACAACGCTTTGAGTGCATCTTCCATCGAATTTTCAAATTGTGTAAGTTTGCCCAATGCGTTGCTTCTTAAAAGATAGATGTTGGCTAATTCCTGATGATTGTTTGTATCCACCCATTCCAATGCCTGATTAAGATATATCATAGCGGAGTCGTAATTCGGCACCAACATATATTGTTGTGCCTTTTCATAGCAATCTGCATTTTCGTAACGAACTACCGATGCCTCGCGGCTAATTTCCCCCGAACAAGCGGCAAGTACTATCAATAAAAACAGTATTAATCTTTTCATTCTGTGTTGTTTTTTACAATTTCAACCAATAATCTTTTCTTTGAGCGCATACTGCACCAACTCTATTGTATTATTGATTCCCAATTTCTTAAAAATATTATTTTTATGTGCATCTACCGTGCGGAAACTAATTTCGAGTTGGTTGGCAATTTCCCTGCTTTTGAGTCCGCTTCCCGCCATATTTATAATTTCTTGTTCCCGCGGGGTAAATTCGTATATTATCTTTGTTTTCGTCTTTTTCGCAACATAGATATTGTAAATGATAGCGGAAATATCTTTGCCGAAATAGTCCATTCCGTTCATAATGCTGTAAATTGCCTCCGAGAGTTCTTTTTCCGTTGCTTGCAGTTTGGATATAAACCCGTCTATGCCGACGCGCAACAGTTGTATAACGATGTTTGCCGTGTTTTCCGAAGAAATAACGAGTATTTTCAAGTGCGGATATTCTTTTCGCAGCCTTTTGGCGACTTCTATGCCGTTCATATCGGGCAAAATAAGGTCGAGCAAAATAAGGTCGGCGCGGGTTGTTTCCAATAAACCGAACAAAGATTCGGCACTTCCTGCTTCGCCCGCCACGCAAATACCGCTGCATTTGCTTTCCAAAACGCCCCTTATCCCCATGCGGAACAAGGCGTGGTCGTCAGTTATAATTACCTTTATCATATAGTTTGCCGTTTACAAAATCACTTCCATTTTCTGCTTTGCAGCCGCAAAAGAGAACCTAAAAGAAAAACCGTTATTATACTGATATAATACAAAATATCTCTGGAATCCACCACGCCGCGGCTGATGGAGGCATAGTGATGGTCAATCCCAAGCCATTTTACCGTTTGCCCAAAAGAGCCGAACGCATCAAGGGAATAAACAAAATCGAAGCCCAACCACATAATAAAGCAAATCAATACGGAGAGGATAAACGAAACAATCTGGCTGTCGGTCGTCATGGAGCAGAATATTCCGATGGCGGAAAAGGTTGCTCCCAAAAAGAACAGCCCGATGTACGACCCCCACATTGCCCCCATATCCAAATTGCCCTTGGGATAACCCAATAAATAAATGGAAATGAAGTAAATAAGAGTCGGCAACAGCGAAACGAACAACAAAACCAAACTCGCAAAATATTTCGCCAAAATAATTTGCATATCAGACAAGGGCATAGTCAGCAGGATTTCGATTGTTCCCACCCGCCGCTCTTCAGCAAAAGAACGCATGGTGATGGCGGGAATTAACAACAAAAACACGATGGGCGCCAAGGAAAACAATCCGCTTAAATCGGCAAAACCCCTGTCTAAAATATTGTAAGACATAGGGAAAACCCACAAAAACAAGCCCGTAAGCGTGATGAAAACGCCCATCACGATATAGCCGATGAGCGAATTGAGAAAAACGCTAATTTCTTTTTTAAATAAACTATACATAATCTAAATCACTGATTATTAATATCTTCCTATTAAATCCACTGCAAAAGCAGGTTGAATGCAAATATACACTTTTTTTGGTTATGCATCGTTTTTTCTGTATGCTGTTGCTCATTTCGGCTCAAGCGTAATGAACGGTATCATCACCTCTTCCATCGAGATGCCGCCGTGTTGGAAAGTGTCTTTGTAAAAATTGACGTAGTGGTTGTAATTGTTCGGATAGGCGAAAAAAACGTCTCCGCAGGCAAATACATACTTTGAACTCACATTCAGACGCGGCAGATAAACCTCTTGCGGGTCGTTCACTGTATAAACATCTTTGCTCGAATAACTGAGGTTTTTCCCTACCTTGAACCGCAAATTGGTGTTTGTTTCCCTGTCTCCAATGATTTTGACGGGTTTTTCAATGCGGATAGAGCCGTGGTCGGTGGTGAGAAACACCTTCACCCGCTTTTCCGACAATATTTTCAACAATTCCAACAATTGCGAATGCAAAAACCACGACAAGGTAACAGTACGAAACGACAATTCATTATCCGCCAGTTCCCGTAAAATCCCCACGTCCGTATGGGCGTGCGAAAGCATATCCACAAAATTGTAAATAATGATATTCAAAGGCGTTTTCAACGTATTGACGTGATTATCAGTTACTTTCTTTGCAAACTCCATATTCAGCACTTTGGAATAAGAATGCTTGATGTTCTTGCCGTAGCGTTTCAGGTATTCGTCCAACAAATCGTGTTCAAAGTCGTTTTTATTGCCTTCATCGTTTTCGTCCAACCAATACTGCGGGTATTTTTTGGCAATTTCGCTCGGCAGCAAGCCTGCAAAAAGTGCATTGCGGGCATATTGCGTAGCCGTAGGGAGTATGCTGTAATACAATTCGTCCTTTTCAACGCGGAAATACTCGCTGATAGTGGGCTGTATGGCTCTCCACTGGTCGTAACGCAGATTGTCAATCAAAATCAAATAAACGGGTTTTTCGCCGTCAATTTCCTTGAACATCTTCTCTTTCAAAACAGTGTGCGACATCAAGGGTTTGTTCTCTTCCTTGCCGCTGAGCCAATCGGGATAGTTTTGCATAACAAATTTACAAAACAGTTGATTTGCTTCCTGTTTTTGCGAACAGAGAATTTCGCGTATGCCCGGGTCTTCGTTTTCAGACAGTTTTAAGTCCCAAGCGGTGAGTTCCTTGTAAATGTCAATCCATTGGGCATAGTCCATTCTATCCATCAGCCGCATGCTGATATCCCGAAACGACTGCTGGTAATCGGACGAACTTTTTGCAGAAGTAAGCCGCCTGTTTTCTGTCAGTTTTTTCAAACAATGCAAAATCTGGTGCGGATTGACGGGTTTAATCAAGTAATCGTTTATGTTTGAACCGATTGCATCGTCCATAATGTGTTCCTCTTCGCTTTTGGTAATCATCACAATCGGCAGCGCAGGTTGTTTTGCGTTAATCAACGATATGGTTTCCAAACCCGAAAGTCCCGGCATATTTTCGTCCAAAAAGACAACGTCCACGATGTTTTTGTCCAATTCTTCAATCGCCTCGTTGCCGCTTTTCACCGTCATCACGTGATAGCCCTTCTGCTCCAAAAAGAGAACGTGCGGTTTGAGCAGGTCTATTTCATCGTCCGCCCAAAGTATGTTTATTTTATTAGCCATGTTTATGCTGTTTTTATTTCCCATATAACGAAAACAGGAATTGTTTTATTGTGGAATATGGATAAAAATTGGGAATAGCCTTGTTTTTTTTGTCAATTCACCAAAACAAACAAGCATCGCCGTAACTCAAAAAACGAAAATCATTATCAAGAGCATATTGGTATATTACTTTCCATTTATCGCCTACGAATGCACTGATTAACAGCAACAACGTACTTTTCGGTTGATGAAAATTGGTAATAATTCCCTTTACAATTTTGGGTTGGTAGTAAGGCGTTACCATCAAGGAAGTAGAGGCGTGCAGACTGTTTAATTTGTGTTGGTTCATATAAAATAAAACTGCCTCTAATGATTGTGTAACAGTCAATTGTGCGGAATTTTGGTCGTGCCATTGCGGAATGTGCAAATCTCCCCCTTTGTGCGAGGCTAATTTTTCCCCAATCCAAAACAGACTTTCCAAGGCTCTGGCGGTGGTTGTGCCTACGGCGAGAAGTCTTTTATCGCTGTTTTTCAGTAAGTTCATTACAGTTTCTTTGGTAAAGGAAAACTGTTCGGCGTGCATAATGTGATTTTCAATGTAGGTTTCGGTAACGGGTTTAAACGTTCCCGCCCCGACGTGCAGCGTAATAGCATCGGTTGGAATGTTTTTTTGTCTGATTTTTTCTAAAACCTCGTCTGTAAAGTGCAATCCCGCTGTGGGTGCGGCAACAGAACCTTTTTCTTTGGCAAAAACGGTCTGATAACGATGCGTATCTTCGTCCGTTGTATCTCGCTGAATATAAGGCGGAAGCGGGGTTTTTCCCACACATTCCAATACTTCGGCAAAAGAAAGTTCTTTGGGCGTCCAAGAAAATTGAATTTCAAAAGATGCATCGTTGAAAGTATTTGTTTTTTCGATATGCAACACGCCGTTTTCGTTTTTGTGATTAAATTCAAGGGTTAACGGTTCGGTAAACCGCTTGTTGTTTCCGACAAAACATTTCCACTTGCAACTCCCTTTTGCTGCGAGTGCCGCCGAATGCAACATACCGTACGGCTCCAAACAAAACAGTTCAATGCGGCTTCCCGTAGGCTTGAAACACACAATGCGTGCCTGTATCACCTTTGTATCGTTGAAAACAAGCATACAATTATCGTCTAAATAATCTGGAATTTGCTTAAAAATAGACTCGGATATTGTTCCGTTTTTATAAACCAACAACTTCGATTCGTCCCGATTTTTACAGGGAAAAAATGCAATCTTTTCTTCGGGGAGATGGTAGTTGTAGTCAGTTATGTTGAGGTTTTTATTCATTTGTTTCACAACTTTCTGATTTTAAGATAGTTCCGACTTTTAATTTGGGTTTATTACGTGGTTTTGATTCTATCTGGAACATGGCGTCCTGATAGAAAAAATCATCAGATACTGCCGCAATTAAAATATCCTCTTTTTTTTCGATTATCGTTATTAAATAAGGATATTTTTCTGAATAAAAATCCATACCTACAAAAATATCATTCATTTTATCCGATGTCAATAGGTATGTCGCATATTGCCCCTTATTTATTTTTACATTTTTTATAGTTATTTCAATAGGGTTATCAAAAAAAAGTTTTTGAAATTTTTCAGGAATATTTTCTTTTGAAATGATATTTCTAATGTTTATGACAGTGTCAATGGTACAAAAAAGTGATAAACAAATATTTTCCTCAGTATTTGAATTATATAGATTTGCAAAGGAAATAAAATTCGATGACCTTGGAAAAAACTCGTCTAATTCATTAAAAGATGCTTCCGATACCAAAAACTCAAAACTATCTTTTTTAATATGCCAATAATTTAGTTGAATTTTGGTTGAATCGCTATAATAATAAACAACGGTATCAAAATTGGTAAAACAGTCTATTCGTGCCCATGCCTCTTTCAAAATCATTTTTTTAGGATTAAAAGAGATACGATTGTCCTCTATTTTATATTCGCCTAAAACTATTTTAACTTTACAACCGCCGACACACCCAAATCCATAAGAATAGTTTACAAACGAAAAATCTTCTCTTAAATAGATGTCAACGCCGCAATTGAATCCTTTAAGCATAAATTTTTGATTAATTCCCTGTGTATCAGAGTTTTCTTCTTCTATATTACTCGAAAAACTGTGATTTGTTAGAAGAAAAATTATTGCGAATATGTAACTGATTTTTTTCATATTTTTCTATTATTTTGTGTGATTATTTTTATTCAGTTCCCCGAGCCATTGCTTAAAATCTGCGTCTTTTGTGAAAGTTATACTCATTTTATATAATTATATTGTTGAATTTCAGATGTTTCAAAGCTTCACCACCTTAAAAACTTTGTTATCCATTTTCAAAAAATACATTCCTGCGGATAAATGCGAAATGTCTATTACTACCTCATCGTTGGTTGGGCGTATGCGATACGTCCCTACGAGGCTGCCCACTACATCAAAAATCTCTATCGCTCCACTCATTTCTGAGAATTGAGAACTGACAACGGAGAACTTCCCTGTGCTTGGATTGGGCAAAATAACAACATTCTTTAAAACATTTTCGGAGATGCTGTTTCCCGAAGTGATTGATACTGTGGATAGTTCGCTGTTGCAATCGGGGAGTTTTATTTCCCAGTCGTAGAAAAAATAATAATACCGCAACTCATCTCCGCTCGCACTTGATTTCTTTATCCTAACCACGTCCTCGATGGTATAAGGATAGTTTAAATTGGCACTGACATCAGACCTAAACAGATTGGGATAGGCTTGACAGGCTAATTGCAAATTTAGCCCCGCAGGCACTTCCTTGTCAATGGTAATTCTGCTGGTGCCGTATGGAATAGACACGGTTTTTGTCCAAATAACATCTTGTCGGGCATTTTTCAACATAATGGTACGGTTTCCGCTGTTATTTGCGTTTACAAGCACCGATTTGAGATTGAATGCTTGATAAGCATCAAAAACAAGATAATGTACTACGTCCGCATTGAAAAAACTTCCGACTCCTGTACAAACCGTTTCGCCGATGCGGTATTCTTCTCCCTCGTAACTGTCTGATATATAATACGTTTTGTTGGTTGAAAGGGCGGAATGCTGAATAGTATTTCCCGTAAATACAGGCGTTGTTTCAAAAAGATTATCCGCATTGTTTTCATACCATTTCAAGTTGGGACTTCCATCGGGAATATGCAGTTCAAACGATTGATTTTCATCGCCTTCAAACTGATAATCCGCCAATTTGTTCATATCTTTAACAACAATATACTTTGTTTTTGTTTGAGAATGTTCGCCGTTTGCATTTCCTGCGGTAAGGGTAACGTTATACGTTCCGTTTTTATAATATTGATGCGTCGGATTTTGCAGCGTTGAAGTTCGTCCATCGCCGAAATCCCACAACCACGTATCTATCTGTGTTCCAACGGATTGGTCGCTAAAATGGACAATTCCCTCGCAGGAAACGGTGTTTTCGGCATCAAAAAAAACAATCGGCGGATTATCGGAATTTATGCAGGTATATTCTATTTTAAATCCTGCCAAATTCACGTAGGGGTCGGCCAAAAAATAAAAGGTAACATACTCGCCCGCAACGGTTATCCTGCTTTTTGGCAGATTCATATCGCAGTATTTTCCAATTAAATTTGTAGACGACGTAGAATTTCCCCGATATACCGATAAGTAATCACAATCGCATTGTACAGAGGTACAGCCTTCCAGTTCAAACTCAATGAAATTCAAGATAATAGAGTCCGCACCGGGCGAATGAACCGTAATCCGCGAAATTAAATTGCTTGAATGCGGGTTGTTTGGACCGCCGTCATCGTAAATAATACCGCGGCAACCTTCTACATTTTGGGTTCCCCAAGTCATAAAATAAGTGCAGGGAAAATAGGGGTCAATATTGATGTAATTTTGCATTTCAATCGTGTCCGTCCCGCAATCGTTGCTGTTTACGATGAGTGTTACCGTAAAATTTCCGTTGCTATTGTAGGTGTGGGTTGGATTTTTCTGCACAGAAGTACTTCCGTCTCCGAAATCCCACAAATAAGAATTGCCGTTGTAACTTTTATTTGTAAATTGCACGGAAGTAGGGGATTTGCAACTCTCTGTAATGTTTGCAAAGAAATCGGCAACAACGTTTTTTTCGTAAGGTTTATCCAACAGTCCGACCGCATAAAAAGCATCGCCCACCGATTTTAACTCGTCGGAACAAGAACCAAACAAATCGGTAGCCGCCTGTAATCCGTAAAAACAGGCATCTTCGTATTCAGAATTTTCCGTGAGATATTGCGTCAGCAGTTTAAACGCAACTTGTTCGGCGTTGTTCATTCCTATTGCCGCCACGTTGTAACTGTTTCCGAAATCGTTTATCCCGCTTCCGCCGTCGCACAAAAGGTAAAACCAATAGTTCAGCACGCCGCTGTTGGTATGTACGCCGCCGTTATCGTAACCAGTAAACTCCCAATATTGCCCTTGATACGTGTTTGGGTCTCCATAAAGATTTGGGTTCGACATATCCCGCATCGTATATCCTATTTTTTCCCCGATTGTCCAACTTGCGTATTCGGGTACGGCAAAATATTCTATCGCTTTTCCAAAAATATCGCTAAACGCCTCGTTCAATGCACCCGATTCAAATTGATACGCCAAACCTGCGGTATATTGCGTTAAACCGTGCGTGATTTCGTGTCCGCAAATATCTATGGCTGTCAAAGGCGTGATGTTCGGCGGATTGCCCCTGCCGTAAGTCATGCCTGTTCCGTTCCAAAACGCATTCACATTGCTTGACATTCCATATTCTATCAAATCGAAATTGACATACGAAATCAGCCGAAAGCCATTATTGTCAATGCTGTTGCGGTTGTGTTTCTGCAAATAATAATCGTAAGTCATCGTAGTGGAAAAGTGGGCATCGGTGCCGTATTTTCCACTCACCCAATTGGTGCTGTCGTTGTAAAAATCGGTTGCGGCGGAATAATAACCCGAATTGTGGCAATCGTAAGTGAAAATGCCTTTTCCCCGCGTGGAATCACGCAAAGTATATTTGGTCGTACTGCTGTTGTAGTCCATATTTATTTGACGTTCACCGTAATACGCCGTTTGTGCTTTCCCACTCACATTGGAAAAATGAATTAGCGGCAAATCCAAAATAACTTCACCTGTTTCGGCGTCCACGTAAACCATTTTTTTGTCGTATGGTTTTTGCGAATAAATGCTAAACTTATAGGCAGATTTTAGTTTCGATTTCCCAAAATTTATTTTATCAGGAACGATAACTTTCTCGCCAACGGGGAAATACGCGCTGTCGCTTTGCCACATATATTCCTGTGCATCAACAAATTGCAACGCAGACTGCAACGCCTCTTCCTCCGAAATAGTAAAATTGGGAACGATGGCAGGATTATCCAAAATCTCGCCGTTTAGTTCGACAACTTTACCGTTTTTTACCTGCACATTCAGTGCGGAAAACTCAATCGGATAGCCGCTAACGGTCTGAAAATAACGCACCGTTTGCGTGCTGTCGCTATTTTTCTGGACTTCTTTCACCTGCAAATCGGAGTTCGCATCGGTAATAAAACTTTTAACCACACCGATTGCCTCTTG
>JGI24702J35022_10002745_pt1 | contig 10678 bp, 11 predicted proteins | sample TergutTh196P4_FD_35022 | JGI IMG/M metagenome (IMG submission 35022)
TAGCGGTCAGGGGCATCGGGGAGACCGTCCTCGAGACCGCCGAGACGATAGCCGGCAGGATAAGGGACAGGCTGGCCGCCGGGCCGCCGTCCCACGCCGCGCCGGAGATAGAGCGCAGGTACCCAAACCCGCGCAAGGGCGCGGCGCCGCCCAAGAAATGCAAATCGTACGAGGAGACCATGAGCGGGCTGTCGGACAGGCTGGGCAGGCTGCAGATGGACCTGTCCCTCAGCGGCCGCTCCATGGCTGTGTGCTTCGAGGGGTGGGACGCCGCCGGCAAGGGCTCGTGCATAAAGCACCTCTGCCACGCGCTCAACCCGAGGGGGTACGAGGTGATCCAGACCAAGGCCCCCACGGCGGAGGAGCTGGCCCACACCCACCTGTGGAGGTTCTGCAGGGGGATCCCCCAGAAGGGCCGCATCACCGTGTTCGACAGGACGTGGTACGGGAGGATGATGGTGGAGCCCGCCGAGGGATTCTGCACCGAGGAGGAGTACAGGAGGTCGCCCTTCGAGATCAACGCCTTCGAGAGGATGATGACGGACAGCGGCGTCATGCTCCTGAAGTTCTGGCTGGACATAACCCCCGACGAGCAGCTGGCGAGGTTCGAGAAGAGGGCGGGGGACCCGCTGAAGCAGTGGAAGCTCACCGACGAGGACTGGCGCAACCGCGCGAAGCGTGATGTGTACGAGGGGTACGTGGACGCCATGATCGAGTCCACGAACACGGAGAACGCCCCATGGACAGTCGTCGACGCCAACAGCAAGAAGCACGCAAGGGTCAAGGTCCTCGGCACAGTGGCCGGCGCGTTGGAGCGGGGGCTCGGGCAGTGAGCGCCTGATTACGTCAATCGCCGTTAAAGATATTCGACATTATTAAATAATGCCAGTCTATCCTACACCAATGGTCGATGAGTTCAAGGAGAAGATAGCAGGGGAGATAACCCTGTCCTCCGAGCCCGGGAAGACCATCCGCAAGTGGAGGGAGGAGTTCAAGCTCTCCCAGCACCAGCTGGCGGATGCGATGGGCATATCGCATTCTGTGATCAGCGACTACGAGTCGGGGCGCAGGAAGTCGCCAGGGGTCCACGTCATCAAGAAGATGGTGGACGCGTTCATAAAGCTGGATGCGGACAACGGGTCCCCTGTGGCCTCTCGCTACCTGCCGGAGATGAGGCTCGAGTGCATAATCGCCATGGACGAGTTCTCCGGCGGCATCGACGAGCAGAGCTTCATAGAGGCGATCGGGGGCAAGAACCTGAACACGGAGAAGATGCCCACGAAACGGGTCTACGGCTACACGATCGTGGACTCGCTCAAAGCCATCCTCAGCCTGGGGTCGGAGGACTACCTGAAGATCTATGGCTGGAGCATCGAGAGGGCGCTGATCTTCACGAACGTGCACTTCGGGCGGTCCCCCATGGTCGCCATAAGGGCGCACCCCCTCACGCCGGCGATGGTCGTGTACCAGCAGCCCGAGAAGACCGACCCGCTGGCCATAAAGCTGGCGAGGCTCGAGGGCATCCCGCTGGTCGTGACCAAGCTGGGCGTGGAGGAGCTGGTGGAGAGGATGAACGTACTTAAGGAAGGGATATGAAATGGATGTAGGAATCGTAAGCTACGGAGCGTACATCCCCCGCTACAGGATCAAGCCCGAGGAGCTCGGGAGGATCTGGGGGGTGGACGGAAAGGGAATGGGGAAAGGCCTGATGATCTATCAGAAGTCGGTCCCAGGGATAGACGAGGACGTCGTGACGATATCGACGGAGGCCGCCAGGCACATGATGGCGAGGGTCCCCGAGGTGGACCCGCAGGACATAGGCGCGCTGTACGTGGGCTCGGAGTCGCACCCCTATGCGGTCAAGCCGACGGCGACGATAGTCGCGGAGGCCATCGAGGCCACGCCGGTCCTGACGGCCGCCGACCTGGAGTTCGCTTGCAAGGCGGGGACCGCCGGGATGCAGGCGTGCATGGGCATGGTCGAGTCGAAGATGATAAAGTACGGCGTGGCGATCGGCGCCGACACCGCCCAGGGGGCGCCCGGCGACGCGCTGGAGTTCTCCGCGTCGGCCGGCGGGGCCGCGTTCCTGATAGGGAGCGAGAGGATCATAGCCAAGATCAACAAGACGGTCAGCTTCACCACGGACACCCCCGACTTCTGGAGGAGGGAGGGGCAGCCGTACCCCCTGCACGGGGGGAGGTTCACCGGGGACCCGGCGTACTTCAAGCACATAACGTCGGCGGCCAAGATGCTCCTCAAAGAGATGGGGACCACCCCCAAGGACTACAAGTACGCCATATTCCACCAGCCCAACGGGAAGTTCCCCACGAGGGTCGCCGGGATGGTCGGGTTCGAGCAGGAGCAGATAGAGGCGGGACTGCTCACGCCCAACATCGGCAACACGTACAGCGGGGCGGTGCCCCTGGGGCTGGCCGCCGTGCTGGACAAAGCGGAGCCGGGCGACAGGATATTCGTGACGTCCTACGGCTCCGGCGCCGGGAGCGACGCCTTCGACATCACCGTCACCGACGAGATCAAGAGCTACAAGAGGCAGAACGCCCCGACCGTGGCGAAGGTCATGGAGGACCAGGTCTACATAGACTACGGGATGTACGCCAAGTTCAGGAACATGATAGTCATGCCGGGGGTGTGAGCATGAGGGAAGTAGCGATAATCGGGGTCGGGGCGACGAAGTTCGGGGAGCTCTGGGACAGCTCGTTCAGGAGCATTGGCATCGAGGCAGGCATGAAGGCGATAGAGGACGCCAACCTCTCCGGCAAGGAGATAGACGGCCTCTTCATAGGCAACATGTCGGCGGGGCGCTTCATCAACCAGAAGCACATAGACGCCCTGATAGCCGACTATTCCGGGATGGCGACCAACAACATACCTGCGACCAGGGTCGAGGCGGGCGGGGCGTCCGGCGGGGTGGCCTTCGGGCAGGCCGTCATGGCCGTCGCGTCCGGGATACACAACACCGTGCTCGTCGGGGGCGCCGAGAAGATGACCGACCAGGACGACACCTCGATCAACACGGCCATGGACGCGACCGCCGACGCCGAGTGGGAGGCCGGTATGGGCCTCACCCTCGCGTCGCTGTACGCGATGATAGCCAGGAGGGTCATGCACGAGGGGACGGCCACCCGCGAGGAGATCGCCTCGGTGGCGGTCAACAGCCACTTCCACGGCGCGCTCAACCCGGGCGCCCAGTTCAGGAAGGAGGTCGCTCTGGAGATGGTGTTGAAATCAGGCCCGGTGGCGGACCCCCTCGGGGTGTTCGACTGCGCGCCCATCACCGACGGCGCCGCCGCGGTCGTGCTCTGCCCGCTGGAAGAGGCGAAGAAGCACACGGACAGCTACGTGAAGGTGTCCGCGTTCGCACAGGGCAGCGACACGCTGGCCCTGGCGCAGAGGCCCGACATCACGACGTTCGGGGCCACCGTCGCGGCCGCCAACAGGGCCTACAAGATGGCCGGCATAACCGCGTCGGACATCTCCGTCGCGGAGATACACGACGACTTCAGCATAGCCGGGATACTCGCGCTGCAGGACCTAGGGTTCTACAAGAAGGGGGCGGCCGGCAAGGCGTTCCTGAGCGGCGAGACCAGGGTCGGCGCCGGGAAGGTCGCCGTCAACACCTCCGGCGGCCTGAAAGCTAGGGGCTACCCCATCGGGGCGGCCGGCGTGGCGCAGATAGTCGAGGTCGCGGAGCAGCTCAGGGGCAGGGCCGACAAGAGGCAGGTCGCGAACGCCAAGTACGGGCTCGCGCAGAGCGTGGGCGGCACTGGGTCAGCGGTCACCGTCAGCATAATGGAGGCGGTCTGATGTCGTCGGTAGCGAGGGCGTGGAGGGAGTTCCCGGGTAAGTACAACCTCGAGGGGACCAAGTGCGGGAGCTGCGGGACGGTGTTCTTCCCCAAGCGCGACTTCTGCCCGAAGTGCCGCAGGGAAGGGATAGGGAAGATGCAGAGGCACAAGGTCGAGAGGGAGGGCGAGGTGTTCTCGTTCTCGGTCATCTACGAGGCCCCGGCATGCAACAGCTTCCTGAAGCCGTACGCGGTGGCGATGGTAAGGACCAAGGACGGCGTGATGGTATCGGGGCAGCTCGTGGACGTGGAGATCGAGAAGATCGCCATAGGGATGCCTGTGCGCGCGGTCCTCAGGAAGCTGGACGAGGACGGGGCGGCCGGCGTCATCAACTACGGGTTCAAGTTCGTCCCCATTTTATAAACCCTTTTCCCGCTCCGGCGGGAACCTTTTTTAATCTAACGGCGCCCGTCTGCGGCCTTACTTTCTAAAAAGACAAAAAATGAAACTTATTTATATAAAAGTTACATTTATTGTCTATGTACTCTAAGCCGGAGCTATTGTTGCTATCACATGTCGGCAGGGGCGCCGCGAGCGTCGCCGACCTGTGCACGGCCACGGGGCTCAGCAAGGTGCAGGTGTACAGGACCGTCGCGTCATTGGATAAGAAGGGCGCGGTCCGCCTGGACAGTGGGGGGGTCGCCGTCAGGGATCAGGCGCACCTGTACGCCCTTATGAACGTGATGCATGACTCCGCATCCGCCGTCACCCTGCTCGCGGGCAACGGCCTGGATGTCGTCAAGGAGCTGCGCGAGCCCCGGACAGCGAGGGATGTCTCCCAGAGGCTCGGGGTCAGCCAAAGGACCGTGTCGCGGTCGATAAAGGGGATGATGAACGTCGGTATGCTGTCGAAGGACGGCGACACTTACACAATAAACGCGAGGATGTGGCCGGAGCTGCCGCCGCTGGCGGACAGGTACGCCGACTACGCGGAGTCTTTCGACGAGCGGGTCCCTATCGGGTCCAGGATATACCGCAAGTCCAAGGGGTCGGTGGTGTTCTCCAACGACCGAGACCTATGTTTCACAAAGACCGCTTTCTCCAGGTTCGAGGAATACGGTATCGGCATCTACCTGGACACGCACTACTACTGCGACCTCGCCGGCCCGCCGACAGTCGGCGAAATAATATCGCATTGCCTCGACGTCATCTCGGTGGAGAGGAACTGGAGGCTGAGGATGATGGCCCTGATCTTCTACAAGAAACACAGGGACGGATCAGAAATCGTCACCCACCCGATGATAGCAGAGCTGGAGCAGGTGCTGCGGACAAAGGTCGGAAAAGTGGAAGGGTGGATCCCTCTGAGGGAGATGCAGGAGCGGGCAGAGATGTACGGGGTCGACCTATATGATGACTGACTACTCGCAGATACGGGGGCTGTTCGTAGAATTGGACGCGTACGTGCTGGAAACTACGGTCGTATACCTGATCGGGGGCGCGGCCCTGATGAAGAGGGGGATGAAGCCCCTGACGAAGGACATAGACATTGTGGCAGACTCGGAGGGGGACTTCGATGTGGCTCACGGCGCGCTCCTGTCGGCGGGGTTCAGGCCGGCCCTCCCATCGATAGGGTATGAGAGGCTGGCGCTGTCACAGATATTGATCAGGGGCGATTTCAGGGTGGACCTCTTCTGCAAGAGGGTGTGTGGCCGTTTCTCCTTGTCGGAGAAAATGAAAAACCGCTCTACCATTGACGACCTGCCGACAACGAACCTGGGGCTCGCCGTCTGCTCTCCGGAGGACGTGTTCCTATTCAAGACGATGACCGATAGGGCGGGCGATCTCGAGGATTGTTCAGCCATCGTCAAGAATAAAGCGGACTTCGACTGGTCGATTGTCCTGGACGAGGCCGGGGAGCAGTCCAAAACGGGGCAGGGGGTGTGGATAACGTGGATCGCGAGCAGGCTTGAGGAATTCGCAGAGGGCGGGATGAGCATCCCGATACTTAGGGATGTGACAAAATTGGCCGATGAGTACCTCGCGGAGTGGGAACGCGGGCTTTTGCTAAAGGGCCACGATGTGGCATGAGTCCCTCGGCGGCACCGTGGGTGTTCCAAGGAGGCTCCCGGGGCATAAGAACCCGCTTTGACCTGACGCATTGGGATACTTTTTAAACCTGCGGCACTGTGTCCAGTTGTTTCAAAAGGGGCGAAATCCATGAGGGACGCAGAACAGACGATAGGCAACCTGATCGACAAGCAAGGGGTGTCGTTCATAAGCTCGGTTGACGGCGACGGCTTCCCCAACACGAAGGCCATGCTGCCGCCGAGCAGGCGCGAGGGCATAAAGGTGCTCTACTACCACACGAACACCTCCTCCATGAGGGTGTCGCAGTACCGGGCGGAGCCGAGGGCGTGCGTCTATTTCTGCGACAAGAGGTTCTTCAGGGGCGTGATGCTGAAAGGCACGATGGAGGTGCTGGAGGACGCCGCGAGCAAGGAGATGCTGTGGGATGACAAATACGTCATGTACTACCCCCTGGGGGTCGCCGACGCCGACTACTGCGTGCTCAGGTTCACCGCGCAGAGCGGGAGGTACTACTCGAACTTCAGCTCGCAGGACTTCGACGTCTGATCCCCGACTGAGGGATGGGGCGTGTACATGACGGCAGAAGGAGGGGATTGCCCTTCTACACGATACACCCAATCCCCTCTGCTACTGCGAAACCATACCGCCCGGGGATGCCCTCCTGCCTGCAACCTTCTCTGTCTTGAGCGGGGATCCCTATCCTGAACCCAGGTTATACTGACTGTACACTGTTCGGTTTTTGAAGTGAGGGTATTTCCAACCTCCATGGATAGAGGATATCGGCAGGACAGCACGACGGACAAAAGAAACAGGGTGGGGCTCGCGTATGGATGAGGAATCTGACCGTGGCGACCAGCCGACTCAGGGGGATGATCCAGAGATCGCGCGTGACAGTAATGAGGAAACCCCTCGCTACGGGTCCAACAACGAGGCCGCCTCCACTGTCCGCGACATCAGAGAAGACTTTAGCAGACAACTGGAGGTAACATCGAGTAGGCAAAACGCCATGGTTCAGTCCGTCGGCATCATGCTGGCGTTCGCATCAATGCTGTTTATCGAGACTATCCGCTCAGTTTATTCAAACAGCGGAGATGCCGCCGGAGTCGCCTCCCTTGCATCGTTCCTTTTTTGCTGCGTCGTCGGCGTTATGACGATCTGGCAATGGAGGAACTGGGAGCTGTATTCGGGGTATGATTATGACAAGATGGCGGAATCGTTCAACAAGGGGGAGTTTGTCGGCGTGCAGCTACTGCTGTTGAGGGGGGTCATAAAGTCACGCAAAGCCGCATCTGGAAACAACTTTGTGCTCAGGGAGAGGATAAAATATATGGCGTTGTGCCTCTTTACAGGTATTGCGTTCATGTTAGTCGGAATGGTGATAGGATGAGTCTAAGAGGATTGTTCAAGANAAGGCCCCGTCCCTCGACCGAGGGNCTCCAGAGCGTGGCGGAGAAGTACGTGGANGATCCCAGAGAGATGGTCTTTCCGCTCTATGATAAGAANGGGCGTTTAATACTCGACAGACCGAAGGTATGGGATGCGGACTATATCGCTGAGAACTTCACAACGAGCCCNCCGAAGAAAACAGACAGGTGAACCNTGCAGAAAGAGTCTTCGATCGTGTCCGGGCGGTCGTAGGCTACCACATGTCTCTCATGCCGCATCCTTTGCCCGTTGCGTCAGCCTCAGCCGCTGGCTCTTGTCCGTTGGATTATCGGGGATTGTATGCTCTATCGTCCCTTCCGCCATTAGCTCGGAGAGGACCCCCCTCAGACCATCGGTTATCTTCGCATAGCCCAGCTTTCTAGCGAGCATGTTCCGTGACATGCTCTCTTCCCCCAAGGCGCTCAACACATCTTCCCTGATTTCCCGCCTACTGCGGTACGGCTTGGGCGTCTTTCTGGCATCTCCCGCCGCTGTGGGCCCCTCCCTTGATCCACGCCCGTCTTCTCTGAATGCCCTGTGGACCGGCAGGTAAACCGTCAAGTAGCTCCTCTCTGCATCCGTCTCGAACACCGGCGGGTCAGAGCCGTTCCTCTCCGCCTCCCTCAGAATGCGCGGCACCCCTGTGTTGCGCCCCTCCACCAGCCTCAGCTCCTTCAGGAAGTCCCCTATGCGCCTGTTCCTTGTCCGTTTCGCCACCAGCCTGCATCTCCGCAGGTCGTCATCGGATATGCTCCTGTCCGGCCCGGGGCAGCTGGTGACCTCCATCCCATCGGGCGTGAACACGATGGTTATCGGCTCCGCGACCTGGTAGCTCTTGTGATAGACGGCGTTAGCCAGTATCTCTTCGACCGCCGCGAAGGGGTAGTTGGATATCCTGTCCGACTCGGCGCGATCTGAATGTTTGAGTATCTTCTCCTTCATCACGTAGTTGCTTATGAACGCGAGCGCGTCCTTGAGCTGCCTGTCCAGTGGCCCGGTGAACACCTTCTCCACCATGCCGTCGCCTGTGGGGTCGGGCTTGTCCACGACCTCTATGCGCGCATACCTGAAGAAATCGTCCGGACGCTCGTTGAAGAACATCAGTCCAACATTGAGTGGCCTCGTGCTCTCCTGGGTGCCTGCGGATATGCGCATGCTCTCCGCTAGGGCTGTGATGCTCATGTCCTGCGACCTTTCGTACAGGCCGCTCCCGACCTCGTAGAGGAAGTTGCTTATCAAGGGGTGGCGCAGCTTCTCCATCCCTGCGTTCCAATTGACCCGGTCGTCGAAGGGTATGTCCGAAGCGATGGAGAACAGCTCCCGAGTGTCGTTCTCGTTCGCACGGATCGTGTTGGACGTCTTGCGGATGTAGTGGGCCTTCTCCGATTTCGCTTTCTTCCCGTCGGCAGGGAAATCGATTGGACACCTGTATGGCCTGTCGTTGCCCCCCGGCGCCCATATGACCATTACCTCCTTGCCATTATACTGGGTCTGCTCCACGACGGGGATATACCTTGGCTCTATCGTGTTGCATTTCTGCAAGAGGCCCTTGTTTATCTCGTCGATCTCTCTCTTGCTCAGCCCTTTCAGCGGGAGCTTCGGCGCCCCGTTGTCGTCCTCGACACCCAGCACTATGTACCCTCCGCCCCAGTTGTCTATATCGTTGGCGAAAGCGCATATCGTGTGGATTATCGGCTCTGGGTTCCAGCTGCTCTTGTACTCTATCCTCGCGCTCTCGACTATGCGCTGCTCAATGAGCTCCTTTATGTTTATCGGCAGAGGCATCTTACTACTCCCTTTTACTACTCCCTTTTACTACTCCCTTTTACTACTCCCTAATTTAACTGGGTGTTCATAAGGCTTTTGGATCTGCCGATGCCCTTCCAGGCTCTTTGCGGATGATGGGCGCGGGAATACGCCCGGCGGTCGCTGTGCCGCCCGCTGTCAAGGTTTCAGGAGGTCTGTCATGGCCACGTGTTCCAGGACCGCGTCCTCGCACGACACCCCGTCGAACATGTCCGCGCCGAGGTTCCTCGCTTTCTGTGGGGATGCCTCCAACAGGTCGTCGCACCTTTCCGCGCCTATCATGTCCAGCCTCGGGTCGCCTATGCCGAAAAGCACGGCGACCATCCCCCTCCCGCCCTCCTTCGGCCTCATCTTCTCCATCGCACGGCCTATCTGCCTCTCGCCCGCAGCGTACAGGATCGTCTCTGTCAACAGCGTCTTCGACCTGTTAGTCCCGTTCTTGAACGCCCTTTCTGCGTGCATCACGGCCGTGACGATGTGGTCCCTGCCGCATACCATGTCGGGATCCAAAAGCACGGCGTCCCCTCCCAGACCTGTGAAGTGCCTGACCACGTCGTCGAACCCGACGGTCCCTTTGATGCCGATTACCTGTGCGTCCATCGCCACGTAATCCCTTCGCATCCTTTAATCCTACCTGCGGGCGGACCCTGCAAATCGGGATTGGGGCAGTCGCATGGGGTGTGAAAAAGGAAGGCGCCGGGGGCGGGCCCCGGCGAGGAAATGTTTGAGAAACAGTTTGGAAGGGGCTGCGCCCCTCGCGGCGTCCAGTAGCTTATCAGCTGCGCCCGGCCTCCCCGCTCCTCCTCCTGTACAGGATCACGATGATGATGATCAGCACGAGCGCCACGATCAGGGCGATGACTATCCACATCAAATTGCCGCCGTCGGGGCCGCCGGTGAAGTACAGCATGACGTCCCCGGCCTGGCCGCCGCCCAGGGCCACCTCCTGCGTGTAGTACGACACGCCGCCGATCACCCACTCCTCGAACTCGTAGCCGTCGTCGGCGACCGCCCTCAGGGTCACCTGGGAGCCCTCGGGGAACGTGGTGCCTGGCGTATATGTCTGGAACGCGCCGCCGTCCACGCTGTACTCGGCGTGGCCGCCGTCGCCCCCGCCTATCCTGATGGGGATGTTGCTGGCCGCCCTGCTCTTCACGTCGATGGAGTGGTTCATTCCGACGTTTCTGAAGGTGTACTGTCCGAGGTCGATATCGGCCTGCGAGAGCGCCCTGCCGTCGACCGTCACCGATGATACGACGTATCCGGAGTTCGCCGAGAAGGCGAACGTCTGGCTGGCCCCGCCGGTCACCGCCACCTTCCCGACGGGGGAGAGGCTGGAGGACGTGTCTGCGGTGGCGGTCACGTAGTACGTCCTATATGTCACAGGGATGAACACCACCGCGACCAGCTGGTCCGACTGCACGGATATCCTGAAGTCGTACCCGCCCACGGAGAGCGTCGCGTTGGAGGGCGCCCCCGTCATCGTCCCGGCGCTCCCGTCGATGAGGACGAGGGTGTCGCCGGGGACGAGTCCCGCCGGCAGCCCGGCGGGG
>JGI24702J35022_10002746_pt1 | contig 10678 bp, 3 predicted proteins | sample TergutTh196P4_FD_35022 | JGI IMG/M metagenome (IMG submission 35022)
CCCCCGATGGCGGAGATGCCGTACACCGCGTATCGTTACGCTTCTTCCCGAAAGGAAAAAACATGCCGGTCTTCGACATCTATCTCGAAGGAAACGTNATAGAAGGGTTTATCAAAGTACCGGTAGGCAAATATTCGGTNATCGTATTCAACGAATCGGTAGAAGATAGGGGTTATTGGGATGGAAAGATTCAGTTTACAGACACCCATAGCTACAACGATTTTGCAGCAAATGCCGTCGCTTACAATCCAAATCTGCGAAACCANCAATTCCCGTTCTATCAAACGCAAACAGGTGAGAATTTTATAAACGAGCCTTTGCATTTGGCATCGTGGAGCATCGAAAACTTTGAGGTGACAGAGGCGATGGTCATGGTATCGAACGGTGAAAAACAGATTCTTTTCCTCACGGAAGAAGAAAACAGGATGTTCAACGCACTCAAAGATGTAGTCATGCGCGCTTTGACCCGTCCAGTAAATATTACGGCACAGGTAGAGAACTTAGTATCAACGCATAAGGCATACGCCGCCATGCAAGGATTCGCCAATAAAGTCTACATGGCTTCTGCCCTTACGACTTATAACCCTTCGACCTTCCTGTTCTCTTTCGACCGTCGTAAATATGATGCAAATGGAAAAGACGGCGTTATGAACAGTAGCTTCATGAGCTTCGGACGGACGCCTACCTCTGCCGCAAACCCGGAATCATATAAGGTCAAAGCAGATATAGTCTTTGTAAACGGCGAACTCTATCAACCGACACCGCCGCTACTATTCGACGTAACCGGACAGGTATTGTCGAACTACAACACTCAAATCGAAATCAATTTGTCTATCCAATACAAATTGCCCTTCGTAGAAGGAGGTATCGCAGTGGACGAATGGGATGACGATGTGTATACGCTTAACTAACAAAAAAACAAAACAAAAAAACAATTTCAAACTATAAAACTTATTATTAATTAACATTTTTGTATTACTTATTAAAATTTTTAAATTATGAAGACAAGATTTTTTTTAGCAATCGCAGCAGTAGCCATCATGGCAGTGAGCTGCTCAATGAACGAGACAGAAGTGATTAACGTCCCAACATCAGACGCAATCGCCCTTAACCCTAGCACAGCCGTTACGCGGGCTTATATAACGAAAAAAACGAACCTTGAAGCAAATTTCGGAGTTTTTGCTACATCAGGAACGAATCCAACCGGTTGGTATAATGATGGCCAGTATAGTATTGATGGAACTAACCATCATTATTTGAATGGAAGTCAGTGGGATTTTAGGAATCCAGTAAAATGGCCAAAGGCTGATGAAACAACGAAATATCCGATGAATTTCTACGCATTCCACCCCGCCACTACTAATTCGGTGATGGAAGTAAAGCCGGTTACTACTCCAAACTATAATGTTACGTTGGATGTTACAGTTCCGCAAGAAGTAGCTAATCAGATTGACATTGTAGCAACAAAAGGTTCGACAAACACCAAACCCGCAACATCTAGCTTGACATTGACCTTCAAACATATCCTTTCGAAGGTAAACTTCTCAGTTACGAACACAAATACTGGACAGGATGATAAGGCTTTCGTGCAAGCAGTAGGATTTGTTAATATAAACAGCAAAAATACCTATGATGTGAAGGAAGAAGGATGGCCGAACCCCGCTACTACGGTCAAAAATTACAACTACTACAAAACATTTACTGATGGCGTAACAGGTACAGATATATTGGAACCAAAAGAATTCATAGGTAGCGTTGCTCAAAATAAAGAGTATTTTTATGATAATAATTCAAATCCAACGTTAGATGGAGCTAACATGATGTTACTTCCACAGATCCCGCAAACATGGATAAATGCTCCTTCCGACGAAAAATCTAAACCCGCTAATGGCGATGCTTACGTAAGAGTAATGTACCGTTATGAACTCACAGGAGATCCTAACTACATCGGATTCAGACATGCACAAGATCACCCTGAATGGGCAAATAGCGATTATGCTGATAAAAACCCCACATATAATGGACCCCTGTATGTATATGCCGTTTTCTCATACGAAAGTACTTGGGGCAAAGGTAATGGTTATCTGTATAACATTCCTCTTCCGGGCGTAGGTGGCGGCCGCTTGTTTGACGAGAATCTTTATGACGACAAAGGCAATCCGACTGATCTTAAACTCCCCGGAGGCGAAGAAGAAAAGCCTATTATCACAACCGACGAATTTATTCACCTTATTCCAATCGTAACCGATTGGGCTGATGATGATATTAGTAACGTTGCATTTTAATTAACAATTAACAAACCCAGGGCTGCGGCGGCTGATTACCGCCGCAGCTCACCAATGAAATCTTCCCTTAAAGCGTTAAGGGAACAGGAAAAAAAATTCTTTAATAGATGGCTTTACGAACTACCGATAACGAAATCAGGTAACCGGTTGGTTTTCAAGATGTCTACACAATGGCATCCCGTTAGGGATACATCGCACGGTAGAAATGGCGTAATATCAATCCCTGCATCCCGTCAGGGATGCATCGCTCGGTAGAATATGTAGATTCCCCATTTTTTGCATGCCGTAGGTATGCAACCATTTAGTATGTCAGGGGGACGGAGAAATTGACATAAGGGGAAATGGGCGTATGCAATCATATCTGGGACGCATACCTACGGCATGCGAAGGGTTATAACGCAATGATTTTCTACCGAGCGATGCATACCTACGGCATGCAGAGAATGGGGGTCAGGGGACTATCGAGCGTAACATCCCGACGGGATGTTGAAAACCATAAAGCAATCAGAATTTGTATTATTCAATTTTCAACTTTGGCTTAGGCCGATTTTCAATTCAATTTTCAATTATTTAAAAAAAAACGCGATGAAAAGATTTGTATTATATATCATATTACCTCTGCTTGCAGGATGCGTAGCAGACGAGTTGACCGGAATAGAGAACGGCTTGAGTAACCCTCAGTCGAAGTATATCACTGCATCGGTTGCCGTGGATAACGTGATCGGAACACGCGGTACGCCTATCAATTCGGCGTCGGAGATCGAGGACTTCGGGTTTTTCAGTTCCTATACGGAGACTGAAACATGGGAAAGTACGATCGACCCGCCCAATAAAATGTACAACCGGAAGATGATTCGCAATACGACGACCGATTTTTGGGAATATGACGGAAAGGCTGTGGAATGGGACAATACTTCGGCTGCCGACTACTATACTTTTTTCGCGTATGCTCCTTTTGCAACGACGGCAAATGGCATTACGGTGACGTCATCAGCAGCTACGCCCGGCATCCCAACGTTGAGCTATACCGTACCAATAACAGTACAGGATCAGCCCGACCTGATGCTTGCCGTTCCGAGGAAAGATATTCATCCGACGGGTCATCCCGTCGCCTTGCAGATGAAACATGCGCTTACAGCCATCGGTTTCATGGTCTATGGCGATGGGACGGTCACCGGACTAAGCGTCACAGGCGTACATAACAGCGGAAACCTGAAGATGGATGGCAGTAATATCTTATGGAACATCCCTTCGGGCAGCGTTTCATCGCTCGACTTCTCGGCTGCCATTGCTGGCGGCTCTTTTTCGGTTAGTTCTATCACCCCGCAAAACCTGCTCGCCGACGACGGCTATCTGATGATGATACCGCAAACGCTGACCGACGATGCCAAGGTGAAAGTGACTTACGACGGTAAGACATACGAGTTAGACCTCAAGGATGCCACACCAGAATGGGAAGCAGGCAGAAGGGTCATCTACAGCATCAAAATAGGCCAAGGCGAGATAGTACTCGGTACGATCACTGTAACGCCTGATTATGTTACAGTAGACTATCACGCACATACGCCGGCAGCACAAACACTGATAGTAACCGCTACTAAAGGCAACGGTTCGCCCGACCCGACAGCAACATGGACGCTCACCTCCGACCAACCGTGGCTCACCTTTACGTTCAATAACGACGGTAGCGGCGCTACGGCAACACTCAACGGCACAAGTACGCAAACTGTCTACTTAGTTATCGAAGAGAACACAGACACAGATATCAGAGTCGCTGACATCAGCCTGAACGATATCGAACATACGGCTATCGTGATACAAGACTACGAACGTCTGCAAACCATCAACGTCACCCCGCCCTATATAGAGTTCTCTTCTGCGGCTCAAAGCCCTGCATCGCAAAGCATTATCGTATCTCCTATGATAGGCGACGATCCCGATCCAACGGTGCAGTGGACGCTCAATTCTTACGCGCCGTGGCTCACCCTTACGCTCAATCCTAATGGTAGCGGAGCTTCGGGAACCGTCAATGGCACAGGGCAGCAAACCGTCTACATAGTAGCTACTGCAAACGGCACGAGCGCGGATAGATTCACCGATATTTATCTAAACGGCACAAAACCTGAGGTTTTGGTTCGACAGGGTGTCTCGACCGAGACAGTCATCAACGTTAGTCCGTCCTCAGTAGAACTTCCCCACTATGCTCAATATCCTGCGTTGCAAGTCCTTACCGTAACCCCCATGCAAGGCGGTATCGTCGTTCCGAATGAGACATGGAAGCTCACCTCGAACCAATCATGGCTCTGGCTTTCGCTAAACGGAGGAGCCACGCAGTCGCAAACAGTTAGTGGAAAAGGTCAACAGACCGTCTATCTTATGGTTCAACCAAATAGAACCTATTCGTCAAGAAACGCTGGGATTTATCTAAATGATTTGTCTTCAAACATCGTAACTATCGTCACACAGAACTATTTTGATGGTGTAGGCGAGTCGGGATCAGCCGGAGAACGTATTTATATAGATGATAACGGTGGCGACCCAAAATTGATGCTGACAAGAAACAACAACAATCCTGGCGCTTTCTTCCAGTTTGGAGGCGTCAGAGGATGGAAACATAAAACTTCCGGCAATGCTGGCAGTGCAGCCTATAATCCCACCCCTCTGACGGATGCTTGGATGAGTGGCTGGCAATATGCAAGCGGACAAGGTAATGTCGTTGCACATACGCTTGACAACCTTCGAGCAGGCAAAGGCGACCCGTGCCGATTAGTCGGATTTACGCAAGCTGAAATAGAGGCTGCCATTGACTATAACAACCCTGATGCTTATGCACCGGATAATCGAGCATGGAGTTTGCCAACTAACGGGCAATTAGATGGCTTCACCTCTAACAAGGATGTCTTTCCTCGCTTTGGACATATAACTGATGCTGGAGTTTTCAAAGATAACCTGAATATCGGATATTATTGGAGTGGTCATCAACATGTAGGATCACCGAGTGGAAATAGTGTTAGTTACTTGCATGTAAGCCCCACGTTGAAATTTATAAACTCCGTTAATAATCAGGCTTTCGGCATGGGTATACGTTGTGTAAGGCTATAATAGTTTTCAGTTTTGCATTAATCATTTATCATTTATCATTTATCATTATTTATCGTATGAAATATTTATCAAATATAGTACTGTTCATAGCATTGGTTGGATTGTTGCCTGTGAGTTGCATGGACGACAGGGTCACGGAAGAAGTGATGGNTCATCCCGATTATATCGGGTTTAGCAGCACGACGACACGCGCCTCCATGTCTGATTTGACAACTTTGCAAAATGACGGAAATGGCTTCAGGGTTTATGCCACAGGCGGCTCCAATCCAACCGTATGGTATACCGACGTCGACAATAAGCGTATCGACGGTATGAACAAGTACAGCTATCAATCCAATCAATGGACTTTTGAATGGCCTGTTAAGTGGTCAACTTATGCCTCCGATTATCCAAAGCATTTTTATGCCTTTCATCCGTTCGCTCCGAATGGATTGACGGTAAGCGAGTTTGCTTCCGGTTCGGCGTTACGAGCTGCGTATACCGTTCAGGCAGTAAACAATCAGGTAGACCTGTTAGCCGCTCGCGCAACGGCTAATTCAAAACCCTCTTCGGGCCGTTTAACGCTCACTTTCGACCATATACTCTCGAAGGTAAACTTCGGAATCATCGCAGGAACAGGGACTTTACCTGTCGTTCAGTCGCTGCAAATGGTAAATATCGGCGACACACGCACTTATGACTTTGTTGCCGGCGACTGGGTTTCTACCGCGCCTGCCATTTCGGGCAATGCCTCCTATTATTATTTCGGCGCTCCCAACGGTTCGATGATTTCTCCTTTTACGCCCAACGTCAGGGACGAAAGCACGGGTAATTTGATTTATGGCGGTAAGCACGACAAACACCTGATACTCATGCCGCAGACGGCGCCAAGCTGGTCGCCTCAAAGCGGCGTGACGCCAACAGCGACCTCAGGCGCTTATATCAGCGTGATATACCGCATGAGTACGGGGCATGGCACGCTCGGTACCGGCGATCCCCGCGAAGTAGGATTCCCCGAAGCCTCACAACATCCCCATTATGATGCCTTAGGCGGTGGTCTTACAGGTGCGCTCTATGTGAAAGCAGGATTCCCACTGCCGGCTACTTCAGGTAACTATACTTTGGAAAAAGGCAAAAGTCACCTGTATAACATTGTATTAGGCGCTCACGGTTCGAGCAACGGCTATATATTAGACGATTATTATTACGACGAGAAAGGCGTCAGAACAGGCCTCCAATTGATAGAAGTTTTAAATGAGGGTAAAAAAATCGGCGACAAGCTGCAGGACGGCGTTATACACGTCATATTGGATGTAGACTACTGGGACAACCAGGATGGCGGCGATATTAGCCCCGGGACGATCAACGTCTCAAAGAAAAATATCCTGCTGAGCTACAATGAACATTCAACCGAACCGCAAAGTATAACCGTAAATAGCCTCAAGGCTAACGGCACGCCCGACCTTACGACAAGCTGGACGCTGGAAGTTTCTGATAAACAAGACTGGGTGAAAATATCATTCAATAAAAACGCCTCTTTTGCTACTGCAGAAAAAAAACTAACGCATACCGGTTCCCAAACGGTGTACTTCTACACGACGGATAATACGAATGTGATCCGTGAGGAGGTGTTCTTCCTGAACGGAGTAATAGCGGGTAACATCTATCTGGCTCATAATTATAACAACTTATCCTTCGTTCAAAATCGCCCTGTGGGATTCAATACCTACGTAGGCGCATTCTGGCGAGCAGGCGAGACGGGCGAACGTATTATCAACATCCCGGCAGGAACGGTTGGCGACAACCTTGGACACTGGACAGCTTATGTAGCGTGGAAAGACCCGCGCTGGGGCAACGGCAATGGAATAAAAATCAGTACCGAAAGGCTGCCCGGCGATGCAGGCGCTGATCCTAATCTATATCAAAGTAATCCCGGCAATGCCGAAGACTACCAGGTATTAAACGATGACGCCGTCGTCAAAGGAATCCTTACAAATGCTTCCGATAACATCATTTTCCGCATCGGACTGCAATCGACCTATACGCCGACATCGGATTATCCGGCGCGTTATGCAGTGATCATACTCTCATACGCCGGTAATACCAAACATCAGAAAATCTACCTGCGTCAGGGCGAAGAAGCCGACTATCTGATGAAAAACGGTGATCAAGTTGGCGCCGGCAGTCCGCTCACGACGCGTACCGTAGCCCGCATGTTCTCACCTTACAACCTGACGGCTGATATAATCAATGCTTCAGTAGATAAACCGGGCGCTGTTCCGGCAGTTAATCCGGGTAAATTTACCGACTATCCGACCCAGGCAGGCGCCATTTTTCAATGGGGGCTATTAGATAATTCTACATATCTCCGTTGGGCTTGGAATGGCTATACAGTTGCGAAGCCAAATTACTACGCTGATAATCACAGTACCTCTTATTGGGGGGTAGTCGGCGCTAATAACGAGACTTGTCCTCCCGGATATCGCCGCCCGAACGACGGGAATACAAGTACCGCGGAGCTTTCTAACGCAAATTCATCATTAAACAATTCCGAGTTAAGACAGTCGTTGTTTCATAAACCGTTTACCGGACACAATCAATCGTCGGAAATATCCAATTCCGTATGGGGTTATTATGCCGACGGCTTCTTCGACCGTCATCCGATCACAAACGCAACTACGGTCGCATCCGGGATGAAAGACGTTGCATACATTGGTCAATTGTTTTACAACCCGAATACCGATAGTGACCATTACAATGCATCGGTCTTCTTCCCTAACGCAGGTTACCGATACAACAACTCACTTGCGGAACTTCAATATGCCGGTCAATACGGATATTATTGGACAACATCTGCATACGATACCACTACTGGATGGGCTATACTTTTTAGAGATACCTATGGTAGCAGCCCCTATCGAATGTCAAAAGGCATTGGCGCTTTTATCCGTTGCGTCAAACAATAAGCCTGGTTCATACTAATTTTACCCTTTTAAAAATCGGGAGGTCGTTTATCATAGATTAAACAACCTCCCGTTTTTTATAAGATAAGAGTATCAACGACATCCCTGCCTTTGCAAAACGAATCGTCATCCACGCTTTTTCTTCAGAAAACTATTTTGTATAATATCAACATACTTTATATTTATTTATTATATTATTTTGCTAAATATATTTGCAATATCTAAATAATAACCGTATCTTTGTAGCGGTTTTGATTGAATCAGGGTGGAATCGAAGATGTAAAAGTCCGATTTAAAGAACCGGTTTTCAGACATTTGAATGAGATATTATACAAGCGATAAAGAAAAAAGATAATTCACAATTCAAAAATAATAAACGTATGAAGCAATTAGTCAAGATTTTAGCAATGGCAACATGGATCACAATGCTGACCACAAGTTGTGTGAAAGACATCATTACGGAAGTTAATATGTCACAGCCGGATTACATCCATTTTAACAGTACTACGACACGCGCCGCCGTTGTCGACCTGACGGCGTTACAAAGCGACGTCAACGGTTTTCAAGTTTACGCCAAAGGAGGCTCAAACCCTTCGGGCTGGTATACGGATACCGATTTTAACCGTATAGACGGGTTGAACCCTTACCGGTTCACTTTCGATAGATGGGATTTTAACAAGCCCGTCAAATGGCCGTCCGACGCCGCTCATTATCCAATGGCTTTTCATGCCTTTCATCCCGCTTTGCTTGAAGGATTATCGTCAACAGACGAGTTAGCGGTGGAAACGAATTTTGGCGTCGTTTATACCATTCAGGAAGAAGGCCGTCAGGTAGACCTCCTGTCTGCCAGGTCGTTAGTTGGCGCCAAACCTGCAACGGGTAAAGTGACACTATCCTTCCAACATGCCTTATCACGCGTAAACTTCGGTATTATTACAGGGAAAGGGGTCATGCCTGTCATACAATCGCTACAGTTAGTCAATATCGTAGACACGAAGATTTACGATTTTGCATCCAACGAATGGGTGACGATCCCAATGGATACGCCCTACAATGCCGACTATTACTACTATGGCGCTCCCGACGGTCATGTCATCCCACCTTTCACACCTGCCATAGCGGACGAGCATACGGCCAATCCGGTCTATACCGGCGCGCATGACAAGCACTTGATACTCATGCCGCAGACTACTGCAAGCTGGAAGCCGCAAAGCGGCATGTCGCCCGATGCGTCGTCAGGGGGTTATATCAGCTTGATATACCGTATGAGTACGGGGAACGGTACAAACGGCGTCGGAAATGTCCGCGAAGTGGGTTTTGACGACGCCACGCTTCATCCCGATTATAGCGCTTCGGGCGGAGGCGTCACCGGTCCGCTCTATGTCAAGGCAGGATTCCCGCTGCCGGCCACATCCGGAAACTTCACATGGGATCAAGGCCATAGCTATCTGTATAACATTGTATTAGGCGCTCATGGTTCATGCAACGGTTATATATTAGACGATTATTATTACGACGCAAAAGGCGACAGGACAAATCTTCGCTTGATAGAAGTACGTGACGAAGGCAAACAGACAGGCGACAAGTTACAGGATGGAACGATTCATGTCAGATTGGAAGTGGACAACTGGAACAACCAGGATGGCGGCGACCTAACCCCCCGTTCGATTACCGTCACACAGAAAAATTTCATGTTAAATCACCAGGAACAGAAACCGGCCAAGCAAAATATAACAGTCAAATGTACCTTAGGCGAATCGCCCGACCCTTCGGCTTGCTGGACGCTGAGCGTACCCGCTAACCAGTCATGGCTACGGCTTTCGCTCGATCCTAACGCGACCTTCAATACGGCAAGCGCCTCGCTAAACGACATTACCGGTTCACGAACCGTTTATATCTACACCACTGCAAATACGTCTTCCGAAATGCGTACAGCTACCTTCTCCCTGAACGGTAAAACAGCAGGAAACATCCTCCAGGACAGGAATGTCCTTGATAAACCTGATGACTTCATTTATTCTTCGGGAGCCATCAGATACGTCGGCGCGTTCTGGAGAGCCGGAGAGATGGGCGAGCGCCTTATCAACGCAAGGAACATAGCCAATAACGTCGGCAAATGGTATGCGTCGGTCATCTGGGCTGACGACCGTTGGGACGACGGCGACATCGTATTGGCTTTGGGCGGCAGTCCACAGCTATCATCCAGCGCCGAAGCCGCTATCAACCGTGTGATAGGCGACGATACGATGGTAGAAGGCGAAGTGAAGACCGGCAACGAAGCCATTGCTTTCCGTATCGGGCTGAAATCGACTTACAAACCAACCGCTGCATACCCTGCCCGCTATGCAG
>JGI24702J35022_10002747_pt1 | contig 10675 bp, 12 predicted proteins | sample TergutTh196P4_FD_35022 | JGI IMG/M metagenome (IMG submission 35022)
ATCCAGCCAAGATGTCTTAGACGTGTGCGATTCGTCTGTCACAGACAGGTTCAGCCCATGCTTCCGGCATTTATACCCAAGCAAATTGATAAAAACCGCATNAGGTATCTGAATGAACGATTGGTTTACCACTTTGTTCATCTTTGATTCCTGTTTCCAGCCGACGTTCTTGCCTACGACAATCGTGTTGCACCCACGCGCCAACGCCAAATCGACAACCATTTTGCTTGCCTTATGGCAGAAATCTTTCACTTGGTTATTGCGATTGTTCGTCAACGCGTCTTGCTGCTTTGTCTGGTCGGAAACCTTGGCTTTTCCTGTTTTTGTAACCACCTCGTGTCCATTCATTGCCGTCTCGACTTCCCTCAGATGCGCGACCCTTTTGTTCCAGCGCTTGTTCAGGGACTTCAGACCTTTGCCGTTGATCAACACGGGTTCCGACCCGTCGTTGGATGCAACGGCTGCAAAGTTGTCTATGCCCAGATCCACGCCTAGGTAGCGCAAGTTGTTTTCCTTTGCTGGAACGTCATCTGCCTTGTGGACTACCTCCACCACGAAATGCCTGTTCTTGGGGACTATCCTTACTTGCTGGATGTTGTCAATGCTTAAATCTGTTGGGATGCTGAAGCCATTGAAGCACCTGGGGAAATACATGGCCCCGTTTTTTATTTTTACGTTCTGGTTCGTCAGGTAGACTATCGATCGGCCCTTTGTTTTGTGCAGATACCCCGGCATTCTGGGGCGGCCTAAAAACTTTTCGGGATTTTTGGAATACGAATCTATCGAATTCCAGAATGATTTCCATGCCTTGCATACCGTTTGCAAAGTCCACTGGGCAGACGACGCCATCGGCATATCCCTGTAGTCGGCGCTTTCTTCGCGCTTAAATACTTTGTCCAAGCTGCTGTATGACATTGTGGCATCATACTTAAAATATGCCTCCCGCAATTTATATAATGCCGCGTTGTATAGGTTCTTTGCCTTGAAGCAGAACCCGTCAAGCAAGCCGTAGTATTTGCTCGACGCTTTAACCACTGTCTGGCTCGTCAACATCATCCGCTATCACCGCCTTTATTTTCGGGATTTTTCGTTTGGAGTACAGCTTCATCGAGTAGCAGTGCAATAATGAAACGATTTCTTCAAAAATTTCTTCTGAATCCAGCTCCTTTGAGCCGACTTCCGACATTACCACTATCTCGCAGTTGAAACGTTCAAACAGCTGTTTGAGCAANCCGAACCCTGTTCTGGACAGCCTGTCTTTATATGCCACGACCACCCTTTCGCATTTCCCGTCTATTACCTTGTCNAGCATTTCGAAGAATTCTTTGCGCTTGTCAAAATTTATCCCACTTGCTATGTCGGCAAAAACTTCTGAGATGGCGTAGCCGCGCTCGAAGCAGAAGCGTTTCAATAATTCTACCTGGTTGTCCAAATCCGCTTTCTGCTTTTGCGTAGATACCCTGGCATAGATGTAGGTGCTCAATGGTATACCGTCATTGAATAGTGCCATGACGGATTGCTTGTCATAGTCGTATCGTCCGTTAGGGAGCGTTTTTGTTTTGATTATGCCAGTTTTTACGTATTTCGTAAGCGTTGGCCTCGTTATTTTAAGTAAACGGAGGACTTCATGTGATTTCATTGCGTCACCCCCTTTCTTGTTTGCATTATATCATAAGAAAGAGGCAAAGTAAAGTGTATTTTATTAATTAATTTATTATAATTTGATAATATTAATTAATAATGTGACTATATGTCGCAGCGCCGTTTGCGACGGCGGCATAGGCTTCCTCAACGTCTTGGAGGATTTTCTCTTCAAATTCTGTGATAAAAAAACGATGGGAATAAGGTGCGTCTTATAGCCCCATGGCTAAAGCCAGGGGCTTTACGCTGCGTGTGGTAATACCTATGCACACACACAATACGTATACGTATATGCATGGATACACACACCAAAACCTGCCTAGCACCCAACACGCCTCCATTGGCGGCGGGCAGAGGAGTGACTCGCCGAGTCACTCCTCTGTCCGCCCTAGCCGCGCTGCGTGTTCCAGTTGTCTGCCACGCACGTGTTTGCGGTGCCTGTGCGCCCAAGCAGCTGGGCTGCGCTCCTGCGGCTTGGGCCATAGATTGGGCTGTGGGCGCAGCCCACACTTAGTTGCGTATTTCGGCGAATCCTGGTAAAATGCTGAAACATGGGGAAAAACACCTCGTTTCAGCATCTTAAAATTTAGGAGGCACGAATATGGTTGGGCGAAAAGAAGAGCAGCGGCTCCTATGTGAGCTCGCTTCCAGCGGAGAACCGGAATTCGTGGTGGTTTATGGCCGCCGCCGTATCGGAAAGACCTTCCTGGTGCGCGAAACATTTGGGAATGATTTCTTTTTTTGTTATACGGGCATCGCGAACAGGAATGCGCGTCATCAGAGGACCGAATTCGCCAAAACGTTGCGTGAATACGGGTGGGCGCCGAAAGGGACTGGCGCCGATACCCCGGGGAATTGGTTCGACGCCTTCGACGCCTTACGCGCCCTGGCCACAAAAGCGGGTACCAAGGAGCGCCTGTTGATCTTCATTGATGAGATGCCGTGGATGGACAACAAAAAATCCGATTTCGTCCCGGCCTTTGAGCATTTCTGGAACGGCTGGGCATCCGGGCAAAAGAATATCATGCTGATTGCGTGCGGGTCGGCGACTTCATGGATCACGAAGAAAATATTCCGAAACAAAGGGGGGCTTTACAACCGGGCGACGCGGCAGATCGCGCTAAAGCCGTTCACGCTTGCGGAGTGCAAGGAGTACTACGATAGCAGAGGCATCGCCATGAACACGCAAGATCTGGTCGAAAGCTATATGATTTTCGGCGGGGTCCCATACTACCTCCGCATGATAGAGAAACGGTACAGCCTTGCTTTGAATGTGGACCGGATTTGTTTCGGGGAAGCGGCGCCGTTGCGCCACGAATTCAACAGGCTGATGGATACGCTGTTTGTGGATCCGACAAAGTATTTGCGGGTCCTGGAAGCGCTGCATACGAAAAAGAAAGGCTTGACGCGCGAGTCTATCGCAAACCTTGTAGATTTCGGAAACGGCGGGAACCTGACAAGAATCCTGCTCGAGCTGGAGGAATGCAATTTCATTCGCCGATACAAACCATTTGGGAAGGAAAAGAATGGTGCCCTCTACCATCTCGCGGACCCGTTCACAGCTTTCCACCTCACGTTCATCCGCGCGACGGACAGTGAGAATTTTTGGAGCTCGTACATAGACAATGCCGGCCATCGCGCGTGGAGCGGCTATGCTTTCGAACAGGTTTGCCTCGCGCACATCAACCAGGTCAAAAAAGCGCTTGGCATATCCGGCGTCCACACCGATGTTTCTTCGTGGATTGGCCGCGGCGGCGAAAAGGGCGCGCAGATAGACCTTGTCATCGACCGCGGCGACAGGGTCATCAACCTTTGCGAAATCAAGTTCGCCAAAGGGCCCTTTGAAATTGACCGGGCCTACGACCTCGCGTTGCGCGGGAAAATCGAAGTTTTCCGGAATGAGACAAAAACACGGAAGGCGCTCCACCTGACGATGGTTACGACGTATGGCGTGAAGCCGGGCAAATATGCCGGCCTCGTCCAATCGGAAGTGAGCATGGACGAACTCTTCGGTTAAGGCTAAAACCGGAGCCGGGCGGAGCGCCAAACCAATTTCCGAGCCGCGCCCGTCGTCGGCTCGTCGGCCGCCAGGCCGTCATCAGGACGTCGCCAAACCATCGCCAGGCCGTCGTCAATTTTCAAAATTTTTCTTTTTTTCTGTGCGCTGGCTGGCCGGCCGGCCCCTTTGTTTGTTAGCTTGTTTCATAGCTTGTTTAAAACTTGTTTAGTACTTGTTTTCGGTTTTCGAGGTCCTTGCGCCCCAAGGGTTTCCCAATAAACTTGACTACATTGCGGAACGAACTTGACTACATTGCGGAACGAACTTGACTACATTGCGGAACGAACTTGACTACATTGCGGAACGAACTTGACTACATTGCGGAACGAACCAGGCTACACGATTGACTTATGTAGCCACTTGTGATACGATGCTCGCAAGGCGGTGGTTTGATGAAAAATAGAAAAGGAAACGGCATGGTTTTGGCCTCGGATAATTGGGTCAGCAAAAGCAACGCGCTAAACGAGGTCAGGAACAACCGCATGACCATCTCGCAGATACGCCTGTTCACGATCTATCTGAGCAAAATCAATCCGAAAGACATCGAAAGCCGTGAAGTTACATTTAAGCTGGATGACTATACGAAAATCATGCAGTTCAAGCAGACGAACACCACGCGGCTGATCAAGACCGCGGAGGACCTCCTCGGGCTGACGGTGAAATTTTGGGACAAGACCGGCCAGTACAGCGTGGATGGGTTTAAGGGCTTTGTGATGTGCCAGCTGTTCAAACGCTTCCGGCTGTCCAAGAATGATGATGATGGCGAATGGTATGTGACCATTGATTGCCACGACGACGTGGTAAAGCTGATGTTTGAGCTCCAAAAGTATTATTTCAAATACCAGCTCTGGAACGCCCTCCAGCTGACCAGCACGAACCAGCAGAGGATGTATGAGGTACTAAAGCAGTACGAGTATGTGGGGGAGGCGGTAATCAGCATAAAAGATTTGCGTGAATTCCTTGGCCTGAACCCCGACGAATACTCACGGTGGCAAAATTTCAAAATCCGCGTGCTTGACACGTCACAGGAGGCCCTTGCCCAGTACACGGACATAAAGTTCACTTGGGAAGTCGCGGCGAGAAAGGGGAAGGGGGGGAAAATAACCGCCATCCGGTTCAAGGTTGAAAAAAACAACGATTATGTGCGGCAGCTGACGCTGGATGAGTACCTGACGGAGCAGAAGACACCCACGTACAAAGGGGACCCCGAGGAATTCGAACGACCGGACGAACCACAGAAAGAAAGGTCGCCATATGACGAGAAAATGGATTTATTGTCGGACGCCTGCGGGAACGAATTTTCAATCGCGGAGATCGCCGTCCTGCACGACGCAATGCTGGAGACCATGCCATACGAAATCGTGCGCGACAACATGAGGTGCTACGAGTACTTGAACCAGACATACCGGTACATGAACATGCGCGCCGAAAAGAACCCGATCCAGCATCGGTTCTCCTACATGAAAAGCATCATCGGGAAGGATTGAACGGAAGCAGTGCAGTAAGGAGGGGCTGGCGCGGCATGATCAAGCGGGAACTATACATGGGGCGCATCCGCCCGTTTATCGGCAAGGATGTCGTCAAGGTGATCACCGGGTTCCGGCGCAGCGGGAAATCGGTCATGCTCGACTTGCTGCGGGAGGAAATAGGCGACCCGGTACACAGCATCTATCTTAACTTCGAGAGCAAGAGCAACGCCAAATACACCCAGGCCGGCGCGCTATACGATTACGTGATCCAGAAGGTAGGGGGCAGCGGCAGGGACAAGTGGTACCTTTTCTTTGATGAAATGCAGGAGGTCATAGGCTGGGAGGAAGCCATCAACTCGTTCAGGGTGGACTTCGACGCGGACATCTATATCACCGGCTCTAACGCGAAGCTGCTGTCCGGCGAGCTGGCGACCCTCCTTTCGGGAAGGTACGTACAGTTTGTTGTCTACCCGTTTTCCTACGGCGAGTTTTTGCTTATCAATGCGGGCAAGGGCAAAGGATTTATGGACTACCTGAAACTGGGCGGCATGCCCTTCCTGACCCATGTCATCGACGATGAAAAAGCGGCAAGCCTATACTTGGAGGATGTATACCACTCCGTCGTCCTAAAGGATGTTGTGAAGCGCAACCACATCAGGGACATCGACCTGCTCGAAAGGATCATCACCTACGTATTGGCCAACATCGGGCAGACCTTCTCGGCAACGTCCATCGCCAAGTATTTCAAGAACGAGCAGCGAAAGGTCAGCACGGATACGGTTCTGAACTACATCAAAGCCTGTGAGGAGGCGTACCTGTTCTACAAGCTGAAACGCCAGGACGTGAAAGGGAAGAGGATTTTGGAAGTCGCGGAGAAATACTTTGCCGTTGACCACGGGGTGCGGGAAGCTGTTTACGGGAAGAACATGGAGGACATCGGGCAGGTGCTGGAGAACATCGTTTGTTTGGAGCTGCTGCGGCGCGGGTACACGGTGGCTGTGGGGATGGTCGAAGCGGAGGAGGTCGACTTCGTCGGGGCCCGGAACAACAAGCCGGTCTATATCCAAGTCGCGTACCTTATGCCCGACAAGAAAACGCAGGAGCGGGAATTCGGGAGCCTTTTGAAAATAGATGATAACTACCCCAAGTTCGTGGTCAGCATGGACGAGGTGGATATGTCGCAGAAAGGGATCGTCCATCTGAACATCAAAGATTTTCTGATAAAAGACTGGGGGTGACCGCCGACGCTATTTCCGCAAAAGTTACAAAAAGATGTAACCGCCCCCCGACTTGACGGAGAAGAAAGAAAATGGTACAATAAAAAATCAAACTAAATACATACACATAAACATACGCACGCACAATCTATTTAGACAAAAGGAGGAGGAGAAGTCATGGGGAAAATTATCGCCATAGCCAACCAAAAGGGCGGCGTGGGGAAGACCACCACAGCCGGGTCCATGCTGGCCGGCTTGTCGTACAGGGGGCTCAGGGTGCTGGGGATCGACATGGACCCGCAGGGGAACCTTTCGGACAGCTGCGGCGCGGACATGTACCAGCTCCCCACCGTGTATGAGCTGCTGAAATATGAGGCGCTGCTGAGCGAGGTCATACAGAAGCTGCGGAACTTCGACATCATCCCATCGAACATCATGCTGGCCGGCGCGGAGCAGGAGCTGTCCCAGACGGGCAAAGAACACAGGCTCAAAGAGATGGTCTCGCCTATCGTGGAGTATTACGACTACATCGTGATAGACACCCCCCCGTCACTGGGGATACTGACGGTGAACGCCTTCACATTCGCCGATGAGATCATCATACCGACGACAGCGGGCATCTTTGCCGCCAACGGCATACAGCAGCTGAACAACACCGTCGGGAACGTCAAAAAATATTGCAACCCGAAGATCGAGATCGGGGGCATCCTGCTGACAAAGTTCAACCCGAGGGCGAACATCAGCAAGCAGATCAAAGAACTGACGGAACAACTGGGCCAGCACCTAAACGTACCCCTCTACAAAACGTTTATCAGAAGCGGCATCGCCGTCGAGGAGGCGCAGGCCAACCGCATGGATATTTTCACATACGCCGGCAAAGCGACCGTCTCGGAAGACTACAGAGATTTTGTGGAGGAATATTTGGAGGGGGAGCAGAAATATGTCACGGCCTAAATTTGACCCAGACGCCGCTTTTCGAAATATCGTCGGCGTCCCGGAATCGACCGGGAGCGACGAAAGGAGTGAGCAAACGATGCCAGGACAGAAAACCGCGTCCATAGAGAACGTAATCATCATGGGGAACGACGAGAAGGTAGAGACGCGAAGCAAACGGGTGAACCTCGTCGTGAGGCCGTCCATCCATGGCTTGGCCAAGGCCAAGTGCGATCGGCTGAATATCTCCCTGAACGAATGCATCAACCAGTTCCTGGAGAAATGGGGCAGCGAATGACAGCTATGCTTGATCGGCTCACTAGGATCACACACAATCCCGGCGTGATGGGCGGAAAAGCCTGCATCAAAGGGACCCGTGTCACTGTTGGCATGATTCTGACACTCATCAGCGAAGGCAAGACGACGGACGAATTGCTTGAGGATTACCCATACCTAGAATATGAAGATATAATGCAGGCGATCGCTTACGCCGCATGGACCGTCGATGCGAGAGAGACAGTGATCGTATCAAAATGAAATTGCTTGTTGACATGAATCTTCCCCCCAAGTTTGCCGATATGCTTGTAACCCAAGGTATAGAGGTTGAACATTGGTATAGGGTTGGTGCGCCGGATGCCATGGACGAAGAAATCATGAGGTATGCATTACAACATGATTTTATCGTTGTCACCTGCGACTTGGATTTTAGCGCAATCCTATCTGTAACGAAAGGAAATAAACCTAGTGTCATCCAGGTCCGCTCACGGGATATGCCGTGGATAGATTTGGCTGAAAAAGTGATCCAATCGGCTATACAAAGTTCTATCGATCTAGATTCCGGGGCGATCCTCACGATTGACGCTAATAGGGAGAGATTAAGACTTTTGCCTCTCTGAGCAGAGAAATAAAATATAAAATACATTTCCTTACATGGCAGAAAAGTGATTCACCTTTACAGCAACAAGGAACGGCCAGTTATCTCCACCTTAAGTTGGTTGCACATTCCATTAACCAACTAATCGGGGGTTGACTGGCCGTTATCGCAATATAAGTATTGACAAATACATATAAAATAGTATACTATGTTATTACAAGATTATTAAAACAGAAAGTGAGGGCTTAACCATGAGCAACGCAACAGCGAATACCAAAACTACCACAAATATCAATATCAGGATTGACGCGGGGATAAAGAAAGAAGCGGAAATCTTGTTTGAAAAGCTCGGGATGTCCGTGTCCGGGGCAGTCAATATTTTTTTCCGTCAAGCTATCCGGGAACAGGCGATGCCATTTCAGATCAAAGCCAAAACAGAAGAAGAAGCAAAATATGACGAATATTTCAATCCGCACAACATGAAAATACTTATGGAATCCTTATCTCAGATAGAGAGGGGAGAAACGATATCGTTTACATTATCAGAGCTGCAGGAGATGGAAACCGGGGACATCCCGAAGAAAGCAACGGATTTCCTGAAAGCAGGGCATAGTGATGAGTGAAATAGAAAATGTCACCTTTTCCATGCGTGGGCTAAAAGAATACATCAATTGGCAGACAGAAGATCGGCGCACGCTTAACAAAATTAACAAGATGATTAATGACATTGTCAGAAATGGTCACAAAGGTATCGGACATCCTGAACCGCTCAAGGGCAACCTACAAGGATGGTGGAGCCGGGAACTAGACGAAAAAAACAGGCTTGTATACAGGATACTAAATAGCAGAAAAATTGAGATCATGCAATGCAAAGGGCATTACGAAGACAATTAAATATCTTCTAAAACAAGCTAACAAACAAGGAAAAAAATCTTGTCAGCTAGCTGGCCAGACAGGGAAGAAAAAAATAAAATTTTAGCTGCGAACGGCGGCCAACATTTGGATATGCGTTGGGCAACGGGAAAGGAAGGGCTATCGAAAGATAGCCCTTCCTTTTTTTGTGAAACAGCTTGTCCGTCAAGGCGGGTTGCCTTTCACGCCCACACTGGAAACAAGACAGGCGTTTGCAAACAGGCGGCAGGAAAGTCTGAACTCCCTTTTGCGATTTGCCGCGCAAAACAAAAGGATCGAAAGCGGTTACAAGTTCGATAGGGATGCGTGCTATGACAAATAGGGTATTCGTTGGCCAAAGCTGTCGGTAATCAATAGTTTCCAGAAATCTATTTATCGCCGTAGTGCCCTTTGCAAGTGAAAATTTCTACACTTCCGTTTTCATGTATTGTGTAGGTTAAGCGGTTCACATCGTCGATCCTTCTGCTCCACTTGCCGGACATATCTCCTTTAAGCGGTTCGGGATGCCCTATTCCCTCGTTTCCGTTTCTAATTATGTCATTTATTAGTTTATTTACCTTATTTAGCGTTCGTCTGTCCTGCAGTTGCCAATAAACGTAATTTCCCAGTCCTTCAAGAGTAAAGATTACGTGTTCAGTCATCGCCGGCCCTCCACTTGTGTTGCGCTAGAAAATCTAAAGCCATTTGCGGAATTTCTCCATCTTCCATGGCCTCCAGCTCAGCCATCGTAAAAGAAATTGTTTCCCCGCGCTCCGATTGCGCTATACTACGCTTTAGCCTTTTCAGATTTTCACCAGTGTAGTAGTCGTCATAGGGCCTTAATTCAAACGGCATGGCCTGTGTTCTGATTGCTTGCCGAAAAAAAACATTGATTGCACTTGTCAGAGTTAAGCCGATCCTATTAAACAATGTTTCGGCTTCTTTCTTGATGCTTTCGTCGATACGGATCGTCAAATTCGTTTGTGCCATTAAAAAAACCTCTTTCCACTTTTTTGATTGCACCATTATTATACAATATTGTATTTGCATTGTCCATGCAATTTGTCATATGCGGAACCATGCAAGGCATGCGATCCAACGGCAGCAGTTCTAGCGCCGCTCGTAGCCTGCATCCGTTGCAAACGATAGCACAAGCTGCCGATAGCCGCGCTGCCCGCAGAAGGCGTCCCGGCCTAAACTTGGGCCTGTCAGCTGCCCTTTCTGGGAAAGATGGCAAAGAAAAACTACACTGAGCCGGAAATCCGCCGCGTGGCGGACGACATGATGGGTTTATGCGAAGCCTGTGACTATTCCGGCGAAATTAACAACCAATCAACTTGGCGTCGGCTTCTATGAACGACCTCAGTAGGCCGTACCTGCTCCTTTTGACGGATTTCCCTTTGGCTTTGAGTTGGCTATACTTGAGCTGAAAATAGTCGAACATCGCAATCTGGACATCCGCGAGCCTCATGTTTGGCCTGTTCCACTGTAGGTAGGGCAATGCGAGACGGTAGAGATACTCCACCTCGTCCACGTTGAATTCGTTGCAAAAGGCCTCTGCCAAAAATGCCATGTCTATTGCGTCCGTGCG
>JGI24702J35022_10002748_pt1 | contig 10675 bp, 6 predicted proteins | sample TergutTh196P4_FD_35022 | JGI IMG/M metagenome (IMG submission 35022)
GTGGTTCAGCTCTTTCCCGCCCTGGTTCGTTACGCCAAACTACCTGTAAATACCGGGCTCCTGATCTCCCGGACCCGCCGCAACGGTCTGGCAGAAAGGGCGGGCCTCCGGCAGGGAAGCGAACCTGTTCAGTATGGCCGCAGTATCATAAACCTGGGCGGCGACATAATAAGCTCCGTAAACGGAATGAAAACCGATACCCTCGCGGATCTCTATTCATCACTGGAGGACAGCAAACCCGGAGAAACAGTAAAAGTGGAAGTAATCCGGGACGGAAAATCCATCACGCTTAATATCACCCTGGCTGATCGGGAAGAAGTGCTTTCGAGGTGAGTAAGCAGTAAGTATCAAGCAGCAAGCAGAACGGGAAGTGTTTCATCAATGAATAAGGCTGGAAAATATATAATCCGAAATGCGGCTACAAAGAAATTCCGGTTCCTTTTCTTTGTACTATTAATTGCCATTTCCTCTTTGGTATACGGTCAATCCGGATTTGATACAGAAAATCTTGTCTTTAAGGTAGCTGTGTACGGGCCCAGCGATGAAATATTTATCTGGTGGGGGCATGCCGCCCTGATTGTAGAAAATACCCGGTGGGGCTTTTCACGGGTTTTTGACTGGGGTATTTTTACATATCCCAGTGATAATTTTCTCCTGGACTTTGTGAAAAACCAGGTCCAGTATAAATGTACAACAGGCCGGCTGGATTTTGACGAGTACATAAGGGAAGACCGGGACATTACAATATATACCCTTGATTTGGATGATAAGGCAAAGGAAGCGATCTTAAGTTACGCCGAATTCAAGGTGCTTCCCGAAAACAGCAATTACGATTACCACGAATTCCGGGACAATTGCGCAACAGGCGTAAGGGATATAATTGACATCGGAACCGGCGGACAATTCAAGACCCTGTTCAGCAATACACCCGGCAGGCTGACCCTGCGGCAGCAGGTCAGGCGTTATACATCAATAAGGCCTTTATCTGACTGGTGTTTTGATTTCTTGATGGGCGGGGACCTCGACAGACCCATTAAGGTCTGGGACGAAATGTTCCTGCCTGCAGAAATCGGCTTTTACATCACGGACTTCCGCTATACCGGTAATGATGGTATAGAGAGATCCCTGGTAAAATCCGTGCAACAAATTTATTCTTCAAAAACCCGTCAGCCGGTATTGAATGAACCTCTCACATTGTGGCCTTTTCATCTGGCCCTGGGCCTGAATCTGGCTTTCCTGTTTTTGCTTATTAAAATATTGCGCAGAAAATTTCCCCTGGTAGGAAGAATTGCCGCCGGCATAAGCCAGGGTATTCTGGGACTTTTTTTTGGCGCCGCCGGATCTGTCCTTTGTTTTGGCCTCTTTATAATGCCGTATGACTATGTACGGCAGAACATCAATATACTTTTTATCAACCCCTTGCTTTTTCTTGCGGCGCCTCTGGGAATAATAAGTGCATCCGGCAGGTTACGCAGACTTCAAAGTGAAAAATGCCTGCGCTTCCTCTGGACTTACGTGTTTTCAGCAACTCTTGTCACCATTCTTGTCGGGTTTATCCCCGGCCTCCATCAAAATAACCAGTCTGCCCAGGCGTTAATTCTTCCTGCTGCTTTTGCCCTTATGGAACCTGAGAGGTTTTTCAGGAAGCGCCTTTAAGTCCTGTTTCCCGGCGCTTTTTTAAATAAAAGAGGCTCCCCGCCCTTTTCTGCGTTCCTGTCCGCCATAATAACATCGCCTTCCTTAACCTTTCCGGCAATAATGGCTTTGGCCAGGGGATTTTCCAGATCCGCCTGAATGGTCCTTTTAAGGGGTCTTGCGCCGAAAAGGGGATCGTAGCCCCGCTCGGCAATAAGGTCTTTGGCGGCCTTACTGAGCTTTAATTCCACCTTGCGTTCCGCAAGCCGGGCAGAGAGCCGCGCAAGCTGAATATCAACAATTTTTCCGATCTCTTCCCTGCCCAGACGGTTAAAGATCACAGTCTCGTCAATACGGTTAAGGAACTCAGGGCGGAAACTATGCTTTAAAAGTTCCATCAGCGCATCCTTGATCGTCTCAAGTTTTTTTGCTTCCAGGATCAGGTCCGAGCCAAGGTTGCTGGTCATAATGATGATCACGTTTTTGAAATCAACTATCCTGCCCTGCCCGTCGGTGAGCCGGCCTTCGTCAAGGATCTGGAGAAAGACGTTGAATACTTCGGGGTGGGCCTTCTCGATTTCGTCAAACAGTATGACGCTGTAGGGCCGGCGGCGCACGGCTTCGGTAAGCTGGCCCCCCTGCTCATAACCTACATAGCCCGGGGGCGCTCCGATAAGGCGGCTGACAGAGTGTTTTTCTCCGTATTCACTCATGTCGATCCGGGTTAGGGCCTTTTCGTCGTTGAAGAGAAAGTCCGCCAGGGTTTTCCCAAGCTCGGTTTTGCCTACACCGGTGGGGCCCAAAAAGAGGAAGGATCCGAGTGGCCGGCTTGCGTCGGAGAGACCGGCTTTATTGCGCCTAATGGCGTCGGCAACTGCCTCCACCGCGGCTTTCTGGCCCACCACCCGCTGTTCCAGAACTTTTTCCAGATCCAGATATTTCTGCAGTTCTCCGGAAAGCATCTTCGAGACAGGAATGCCGGTCCATACAGACACAACCTTTGCGATATCTTCCTCGCTCACTTCTTCCCGCAGCAGAGGAACTTCGTTCCCGCCCGTTCCTTCCTTTCCCCCCGTCCGGCCCTCCATATGATCCGTAAGGATCTTAAGTTTTTTTTGCGCTTCCGGAATCTTGCCGTGCTTTACCTCGGCAGCTTTGGCAAGGTTTCCTTCCCGCTCATAACGGGTTTCGTCTATTTTTAGTTCTTCTATCTGCTGCTTTATTTCCCTAATTTTCTGGATGTCCTTCTTTTCTTTTTCCCACCTTGCGTTCATGGCGTCCCGTTCAGAAGTGAGGTCGGCGATTTCCTTTTCAAGTTTCACAAGCCTGGACCTGGAAGCCTTGTCCTCTTCCCGGGAAAGGGCCTGCCTTTCTATGGAAAGCTGCAGAAGCTTCCTCTCAAGTTTATCCAGTTCAGTGGGCCGGCTGTCCAGTTCCATTTTAAGGCGGCTCGCAGCTTCATCCACAAGATCTATCGCCTTGTCCGGAAGGAAGCGGCTTGTGATATAACGGTTGGAAAGCGTGGCTGCCGCAACAAGGGCTTCGTCTTTAATCCTCACCCCGTGGTGAACCTCGTACCGTTCCTTAAGGCCCCGTAGTATGGCGATGGTATCTTCCACGGAAGGTTCAGAAGTATATATCTGCTGGAAGCGGCGCTCCAGGGCAGCGTCCTTTTCGATATGATTCCGGTACTCGTCCAGGGTGGTGGCGCCTATGCAGCGGAGTTCCCCTCGGGAAAGGGCGGGCTTTAAGAGGTTACTAGCGTCCGTAGCGCCTTCGGCAGCCCCGGCGCCTACCAGGGTGTGGAGCTCATCAATGAAAAGGATGATCCCGCCTTCGGAAGCCTGGACCTCGTGGATAACCGCTTTTAGGCGTTCCTCAAATTCCCCGCGGAATTTGGCGCCGGCTACCAGCGCGCCTATGTCCAGAACAAGGAGTTTTTTGCCCTTAAGCCCTTCGGGAACATCCCCGGCAACAATGCGCCTGGCAAGACCTTCAACAATGGCAGTCTTTCCCACACCGGGCTCGCCTATTAGTACAGGGTTGTTTTTCGTCCGCCGGGACAGAACCTGCATGCACCGGCGTATCTCCTCGTCCCTGCCGATTACAGGATCGAGTTTTTCCTGCCTGGCAAGGGCGGTAAGATCACGGCAATATTTATCAAGAACCTTGTATTTTTCCTCGGGGTTTTGATCAGTTACGCGGGTATTGCCCCGGACCTGCTTGAGAGCCCCCAATATGGCGTTTTTGGTGACACCCGCTTTTTTAAGAAGTTCCGCAGCCTTGCCCTCCCCTGCGGCGATGGCAATAAGAATATGCTCTGTAGAGACAAACTCGTCTTTAAGGGAAGCGGCTTCGGTTTCGGCTTTGGCAAGGATCTTGGACGCTGCGGAAGAAAAGTAAAGCTGGGCAGCTTCTCCGTAAATTTTTGGCTGACTGTCCGTAAGCGCCTGCACCGATTTGGTGAGTTTTGCGGCATCGGTGCCTATCTTTTCCACAATGGGAGGCACAATTCCTTCCTCCTGACGGAGCAGGGCAAGAAGTATGTGTTCAACCTCGATCTGGGAATGATCCTCTTTCTGGGCTATTGCGGTAGCCTCGTTAAGGGCTTCCTGGGCTTTAATGGTTAATTTTTCGTAATCCATACTACTAAGATAATTATTTAGCGTTGTTTTGCAAGGGTTTAGTCCCGGGACTCCATCTATACAGAAAAACCAACTTTACTTTTTTAGAAAAGAAATATATAATATCACTCAAATTAATGAAAAATTAAAGCAAAAAGAGGGAGTATTAAATGAAAATCAAAATCAAACTTAGCATCATGATAATCGCGATTATGATAGTTGTAGTCGCAGGTATTTCAATAATACTGCTAAATCAGGCTTCTAATATAAGCAGGGAACTTAGTCTGGATTCAATCCGTAACCTGAGCAAGGGTGAAGTCAAATACTGGGAAGGCCGGGAAGAGGGACGCCTAAAGATGCTGCGTACCCTTGCAAACCTGATGGCTGATTATGAAGGCAATCCAGCGGAAATCAGGCGGAACAATTTTGACAATGTTCTGCTGTCTGCCTTTAAGGGAGAACCTGACCTTCTTCAGATTTATACAGTCTGGAAACCCAATGCCCTTGACAGCATGGACAGCCAAAATATAGGCCGTGTAGGTTCCACTCCTACCGGACAGTATGCCATGACGTATACCAGAGAATCCGGCACAATTGAAGCAAGGGCCACAAACGATGTTGATCTTTCCATGGCCTATTTCAACGGCCCCAACTCCAAAAAAGACAGGGTAGATCATCCCATCGTAAGAAGCCTCGGCAATAATGAAATTCTTACCGTCCGGATGATGGTTCCCATTATCAATCCCCGGACCAATGAAACTGTGGGTGGTGTTGGCTGCCTGCTCGACCTCAGTATTATACAGCCTGCATTATTGAACACCATAACCGAAAATGAGGCAGTAGCCCTGATGGTAATGTACTCCAGCAACGGCTGTATTATTGCGCATTTTCTGCCCGAGCGGATTGGCAAAATGATGATGGATGTAGATTTTGAATATGGAAAAAACCAGAATATCGCGTTCGAGGCACTGCAAAAGGGAACACCTTTTGAGGACAGCATATATGATCCTAATCTAAAAACCGACCTGGAATTATTAATGTTTCCCATCAAAATAGGCACTTCAGATACAACATGGGCGATAACGATAGGAACAACAAGCAGCTATATTTTAAAGGAAGTAAATGCCATAACCAGGTTTACCATAATAATAGCGGCAATTGCCATAGTGTTAACTACGATAATAATTTATATCTCGTTAAACGCTACTACTAGACCCCTTGTCAGGGTTGCAGCCACCCTTAAGGATATTTCCGAAGGTGAAGGGGACCTTACAAAGGTCATACCTGAAAAGGGCAAGGACGAAATAACCGATCTTTCCCATTACTTCAACCAGACCATAGAAAAGATCAAGAACCTTATTATGCGCATCAAGGAGCAAGCAGTACTTCTCCTTGATATAGGCAGTAGCCTTGCCAGTAACATGACCGAGACAGCAGCGGCCATTAATCAGATTACTGCAAACGTCCAGAGTATCAAAGGCCGGGTGATAGGTCAAAGCGCCAGTGTCACAGAAACCAACGCTACAATGGAACAGATCACCATTAACATCGATAAGTTAAACGGTCATGTCGATAACCAGAGTACCAATATATCCCAGGCGTCTTCAGCCATTGAGCAAATGGTGGCCAATATACAGTCAGTTACCCAGACACTGGTAAAGAACGCCGGCAACGTAAAAGAGCTGATAGAATCGTCTGAAGTGGGCCGTACAGGCCTGGCTGACGTAGCTGCAGACATACAGGAAATCGCAAGAGAATCCGAGGGCCTTTTGGAAATAAATGCGGTAATGGAAAATATAGCCAGTCAGACAAATCTGCTTTCAATGAACGCCGCGATTGAAGCGGCCCATGCAGGAGAAGCAGGCAAGGGCTTTGCCGTAGTTGCAGATGAAATCCGCAAGCTTGCGGAGAATTCGGGAGAACAATCCAAAACCATCAGCACGGTATTAAAAAAGATCAAGGCATCCATTGATAAGATAACCGCTTCCACGGAGAATGTACTCAACAAGTTTGAAGCCATAGACTCAGGCGTCAGGATAGTAGCGGAACAGGAAGACAATATCCGCAACGCAATGGAGGAGCAGGGCGCCGGCAGCAAGCAGGTTCTTGAGGGAGTTGGAAAGGTGAATGAAATAACAAGGCATGTAATGAACGGCACCAGTGAAATGCAAGAAGGAGCAAAAGAAGTAATACGGGAAAGCAAAAATCTTGAAAACGTAACCCAGGAGATATCTTCAGGCATGAACGAAATGGCAGCAGGGGCGGAGCAGATTAACACCGCAATAAATGCCGTGAATGATCTTAGCAACAAGAACAGGGAGAATATCGATTTATTAATAAGAGAGGTTTCACGGTTTAAGGTTGATTAGCCGGGCCAATAAGGAAAGTCCGTCACGCCCTATTTTTCTACGTACGCATCTCTGGTTGAGGACGGCGCTCCGGGGGAAAATCCCATATCAGCCAGCGTTTTAAGCAGAAAAGCCTGATCAAAAAGAAAAGCCAATTGATCGCCCTGGGCGCGTGTAAAATATACGCTGTACTGGGGCGATTCGGTAATACCCTTATTGCTTCTGGTTTCTTCCTTGGCTCTTAATTGATACGCGGAAAAATAGGGTGACTTATCCTTAAACCGGTACCCCAAACTAATAAAAGGTGAAGAGCGGTACTTGGGAGAAATCAGCAGCGGTTCCCAGATGAACCGCCCTTTTGCCTTTCCATAGGCAGCCTGGGATTTACTGAATCTTGTAACCAGGGCTTGATTGGCAAAATCTTCCTTATATCTTTCCAGGCCGTCAATAAATAACTTTCTGCCTGCTTCATTCCAGAATTGCTGGTATCGGCCAAGGCCATGTCGAAAAACCAGGGCTACCTCGTTGTCGCGTGGATAGAAAATAACTTCCACACTTGTCTCCTTCAGCTTTGAGGAGATACTTTGATCTACCGAAGCATTTACAAAGCCCAGAGAAAACGGATCGATGTCAGCCAGAAAGCTAGAATCCATTGAGGTACTGCTTGTACTGGCGCAGGAAAAACAAAGCAGCGCCGCTGCGTATAAACACAAAATTCTTTTATGGTTCATTCAAAAAGAGTATCATAAATAAAGAGAAAATAGAAGACCAACCAGGATTTAATGACTTGTGATTCAGCATTTCAGACTATCAAGAACTCCGCCCCAAAGGGCTAAACTTAACCTACAGAATTATTCGAAAAGATCCCGCATGGAGTCCTTAGAGATCCCAGAGGATCATAAGAAACCGGAAATAGCGGTATGGAGGTAATGGAATTAAAGGGAGTCACCTTTCTTTGCTTTTTCGCCGAAAATTAAAGAACAGGCATTTCCAAGGAGAGCGATAATGCAAAAAAAGTATCTTATTTTTATTAGTTCCTGCCAGGAGGACCTTAAAGCTGAACGCCGGGAATTGACAAGGATCGTATCAGAAATGGGGAGCATCCCCATAACCATGGATACTTTTAATATTACACAGGAAGAGGATCGTAAGCTAATCCGTAAAACAATCGGAGAATGTGATTATTTCCTGAATCTGACTGCCTACAGGGCAGGTGAAGCTATAGGTAAATCATTTGCCCTTGAAACCGAATACTCCTGGGCGCTAAAGGCCGGAATTCCAGTCCTGGCCTTGATCATAGATGAAAAGGCCCGCTGGAAAGAGGCTAAAAAGGAAAAAGAAGAGTCTCTGGCAGCAGCCCTGGAAGCCTTTAAAAAGAAGCTTGGAAATCATCCCTGTGAAACATGGATGAATATGGGAGATTTAAAACAGAAAGCAATAGGGCTCTTGATCCGCGAGATGAACCTGAACCCCCGCCGCGGCTGGGCGCCTGCCAATATGGTTGTAGAACCGTCAGTGGCTAATGAATTATGCAGACTGATACAGGAAAATAATTTTCTCAAAACCCAGATAAAAATGGTAGACACGGATATTGAAAGAAAGATCCAGGAAAGCATAAAACACATAATAAAGGTGCTTGCATTGAACCGGATATCCCTTAGTTTCTATTATATAGATGGGGAAAACTGGGAAAATTCAAAGGCGTTCAGGTTTCTAAAACTCTTCCGGCTCCTGGCTCCGGAGCTTAACGCTCCCAAATCCTCAGCGGAAATTTCCCATTTCCTGGGAAATATTCTAAATCCGGATCTGGACAGGGCTGTCCGCAAGGACTTTCCGGTTCCATCCAATACCATTAAAAAGATAATGGCTGATTTCGCGGTTTTGAAGCTGGTGAAATATTCAGAGATAAATTATTTAATTCCCAGCAGGGAGAAAAGTGAAGGAACCTGGGATTTAACTGAATATGGAAAAGAAATATATGCTGCATTCAGGCTCCGCCACTTGAACCTTAAATTACATCCAAAAAACAGCTCGACAAAATCCTAAATTTCGTATAGTCTTAAAGTATGCTGGAATTTAAAGATTATGTTGCCGATTGGCCTGATATGCCATATCAAAATTTTGCCGCATGGTTGGAAGGAATAGTCTCCAAATGGGGAAACAATACCGCAATTTTTTACCGTTCCGGCGGTAAAAAAGATTTCACACGCTGGACTTACAGCAAATTCGGTGAAGAATGCCGGCGAATTGGCCGGGGCCTGATTGAAGCCGGGCTTGTCAAGGGAGACCGGGTCTGCCTTTGGGCAGAGAACCGTCCTGAATGGATGGCCGTATGGATCGGCGCCCTCATTGCAGGTATGGTGATAGTTCCGGTTGATTTCCTGGCATCAGAAAAAGAATGCACAAATATACTATCGATAACCGGCGCAAAAGCATTCTTTCATTCAAGCCGGAAGCAGGAATACGCCGACTCCATTAATTCCCAGGGGCTCTCTATTCCGGTAAAGGTAAACCTTAGCTCCGAATCATATACAGGTTTTGGACTATCCGCAGGAAAGATCACCTTAGATATGGACATCCCGGAAAATGCCCCGGCATCCATAGTCTTTACCTCGGGTACTACAGGTTTTGCCAAAGGTGTAACCCTTAGCCACAGAAACATAATCGCAAACGCCAACGCTGCAATACGCCAGCTCAGGGCCTATTCTTTTGATGTATTCATCAATGTACTGCCTCTTCATCATACCTACCCCACTACCTGTTCATTCATATCACCGCTGTCTGTCGGCGCCGCAACTATAATTGTAGAAAAACTCGTGGGATCAGTGGTTGTAGACGACATTCGGGATGCAGGAGGAACCTTCCTTATCGCCGTACCCCTCCTTTACGACAAGGTAATGGCAGCCATTGATAAGGGCTATAAAGCCCTGCCGGGAATACTGCAGGCCATACTAAATGTATTCAGGGCAATTTCCCTGGCAGAAGCAAAACGGGGACGGATAGGTTTTGGAAGGATGTTTTTTAAATTTGTCCGAAAGAAGTCAAGCCTTGCTTCCATCAGGATCATGGTTGCCGGCGGCGGCCCCTTAAACCCGAAAACCGCGGATTTCTTCGATTCTTTCGGGTTCAACATGGTTCACGGTTACGGCATGAGCGAGAATGCCCCCCTTATCAGCGTTAACACCCAATGGCATAAACGGAATGCTTCGGTGGGCCCCCCTGTAGTTCATACAGAAGTTAAAATACTCGATCCAAACGAGGACGGTGTAGGCGAAATAGCGGTAAAATCTCCATCGGTTATGCTGGGATATTATGAAAACCCGGAAGCCACGGCAGAAGTCCTAACCCCCGACGGCTGGCTCAAAACCGGGGATCTTGGCTATCTCGACAAGGACGGCTATATCTACATAAACGGAAGGCAGAAAAACCTCATTGTAAGTTCCGGGGGAAAGAACATTTATCCGGAAGAGATAGAATCCCATTTTAATGATTCCAGAGTTACAGGTGAAATTCTCATCGTAGGCCGCAAGGAAAAAGAATTCGGCGGAGAACAGGTTTTCGCCGTAGTGGTTCCCAATTTCGAATGCATACAGATCGATCATCCGGGCAGGGAAAACGATGATGTATTTATCAGTGAACTCGTAAAAAAGGAAATAGAGCAGGTTAACCGCACCCTTGTAGGCTATAAGAAGATCTCGGATTTTACCATTAGGAAAGAGCCGTTTGAAAAGAACGCGCAGCAGAAGATAAGGCGATTTCTTTACAAGAGTTACGAGAACGCCAAACAATAATTTATCGCTCTCTTACTGTCCGAAAACATGCCCCTATTCCTGGTCACCGGGCGATTCATCTCGTCCAGAAAAACCCTGTAGAGCCTGCCCTACGGACCCCTCCAGCGCCTGAAGTATCTATTGAGGTAGGAAAAGCTATCTTCTATAACTTCAGGCTCTGGACATTTCTTATCAATCATAATTTTTCTTCCAGGGTTCCTCCGGGCAGGGAATTCCAGATGTTTTTCCGGACGAGATGAACCGCCCGGCTTACAGTGCGAGGGGCATGTTATCAAAG
>JGI24702J35022_10002749_pt1 | contig 10674 bp, 6 predicted proteins | sample TergutTh196P4_FD_35022 | JGI IMG/M metagenome (IMG submission 35022)
TTCAAAAAAAGAAAAGTTGTAGTACACAAAGCGGAACTCAAAAAAAATGAAAACACCAGTTTCAGGACTTTTCAGAGAGAGTAGCTGCAAAATGGGTTAATAAAAGGTCTGTTTCAAGAAACATTACCCTGTTTTTTGCAAAATCAATATGATTGCCTGTATCGTAAAATCATACACTTAGATGCTGACTTGTTTTCGTCTACATTATTTGTTTTAACAAGTTTAGCGCCATTTTTAAGGTGTGGTGATATTCTTTTTTTCGATGAATTTAATGTACCAAATCATGAATTTCTTGCATTCAAGATTTTTACAGAATCTTATTACACAAAAGTGAACCTGTTGGGCGCAATGAATAATTATTCTCAGGTTGCTTTTATGATCGCATAAACAAAACAAACAACCACAACATTCACCATCATTACCGTGCCATCTAACGGCCTTTGCTCCAAAATTTTACTAACGGTGCTATGTTTTCATACCGGCTAAAACTTCCACAACAGCGGAAGTACCACTATCATCACCACGCCTAATATTATTTGCAGCGGTAAGCCTACTTTCACATAATCCATGAACGTGTACCGTCCTGCCGACATCACCAATGCGTTGGGCGGCGTTGAAAACGGGCTGGCAAAGCTCATGCTTGCCGCCACCGTTACTGCAAACAGTAACGGATATGGGCTTACGCCGATGGCGAGCGCCGATTGCAGCGCAATAGGAGCAAACAGCACCGCCGTAGCCGTGTTGCTGATGAAAAGCGTAAGTAATGAAGTGGCAAAATAAATTCCTGCCATCAATACTATGGGCCCAAAGTTTCCTAACCCTTCTACCAATCCTTGGGATATGGCAGCAGCAGTTCCGGTTTTTTCGAGGGCAATGGACATGGGCAACATGGCGCCAATCAATACAATACTTTCCCAGTTGATGGTTTTGTAGGCTTCTTCAGGATTGCGGAAACAGCCTGTAAATACCATTGCTAAGGCGGCCATCATTACGGCGGCAACACCGGGTACCACGTCAAACGCCATCAATGCCACCATGCCAACCATAATAGCTGCCGCAATTGGAGCCTTTTGGTCGAGCGTAACCTTCGATGCTTCGGCAAGTGGTTGTCCGATAACCACCCATTGGGTCGACGCTTCGGTGAGCCGCGCAATATCTTTCCATTCGCCCTGCACCAGCAGTACATCACTCGACTGTATTTTCTCGTCTTTCAGGTTTTGCAGGAGGTAATGGCTATGACGATGAATACCCAGAATGTTGACTTGGTATTTTTCACGAAACCCGGATTTTTTTACCGGTTGATTCACCAACCTTGAGTTGGAAAGCACTACAACTTCGGCAATTCCAATCTCGTCAAACCGTATCTTACCACCAAAAACGGGCACTTCTTTTTCCGATTCGCGCAAATCAACCATTTCCGCCCTGTTTTCGAGTGCAAACAAACGCACTGGCATGAACGAACCTGATAGATACAGCACATCGTTGGCTTCAATCACCGTATTGGGGCCGGCTAATTTTTGGTTGATGGTTTTCAGGAACGGGTTATGGGTATTGGCACGACGTCGTATTTCCAATACATTGATATGGTATCGTTTGGGTATTTCCAATTCCTGTAACTTCTTACCTACCAGATACGACTTGGGGACAACCCTGACACGGAACAGATGATGCGACAATTGATATTCGTTTGCCAGGTCTTTCAGCGATTTTGATTTATGTGTGTTGCCGGTATCCTTGTTCTTGACGAGGAAGATTTTGCTTAACAAGGCAAGCGTAACAATACCCAGGGTAACGCAAATCAAGCCAACAGGTAAGAACGAAAAGAACGACAGCCCATCGAAACCTGCTTCTCGGAGTGTGTTGTCAATAACTAAATTTGGTGGCGTTCCGATCAAAGTCATCATACCGCCCATACTGCTGGCAAATGCTAAAGGCATCAGGAATCGGCTCGGACTTGTGTCTGCTGCCATGGCCAAACTCACCACGATGGGAAGCATCAGAGCTACTGTGCCCGTATTGCTCACAAAGCCCCCAATTGCTGATGTTACCAGCATGATCAATACAAACAGTTTTGTCTGGCTGTTGCCTGCCAGGTTCAATATTTTTCTGCTGATAACGTTGGCTAATCCGGTGCGGAGAATACCTCCTCCCACCACAAACAATCCAACCATCATGATAATAATGGAATTTGAAAATCCGGAAAGGGCTTCTGCAGGCTCCAATATTCCAAACAACATCAAAAGGATGAGCGCACACAAGGCAACAAGGTCTGATCGAATTTTGCCGTTTACGAAAAAGATGACGGCTACAACTAAGATGGATAAAGTAATGTACATGAGAAATAAAATTTATTCAAACCAATCACCCTGTTCTGCGTTTTGGATACATTCTTCCAAAGAACCTTCTGCAAGCGTCATCCATTTGTTGTCTGATCGTTGCCAATCCAGAGAGCAATCGCTGTATGGAGGGTAATACATGGTGATCCTTGCATACGGAAACTCTAAATATTTACCGTCAATCAGCGGAACGGTAAAGATTGTGCCCTCGGTAAATATTTGTTCATAAAGCTTGTACAGATACACGCGGCCTGCACGGATTTCTATTCGCGAAACAGCTTGTCGAAGTTTTGTCGTTTTCGCTATTTCGGCTTCTATCTTTTTCATCAGGGATTTTTTTTCCCATTGCGAAATTTTTATGGGTTTTTTCACTCTGACCCAAACCATGTCTTTTCTACTCATAATATCTATTATTTAAAAGTGCTTTATTTTTATTTTGTTTGATAAATTCTTACATATTCTTCCATCGCATTTTGCTTAAACCTAAACTATTGCTCCATACGAATCCGGTTTTTCTATAATGTTTTTCACCCAACAATTCTCAACTTCGCAAATTTTAAAACCAATGTTTTTTGTCCATCTTCACCAAAATGAATGGTTACCTTGGCATTAGCCCCGCTACCGTTGATAGCCAGCACTTTTCCCAAACCGAACCGTGAATGTTCCACAGTTATGCCGGGTTTTATTTTCTCGGCGTCATCAGGTAGAGACGGTGTATGCACCGTCTCTACATCATTTTGCTCATTGACCGGTTTCAAGCTTGTAGAAAATTTGGTTGGTCCAAAGTTAAACACAGGCTTGGTCTGCCTTGGTGTAAATGGATTATGGCTGAATTTTGCATTTTTATTGCCGGCAAATTCTAAAAAGCGAGGATCAATTTCCCTGATAAAACGGCTTGGTCTCGGATTGGAATACTCACCCCAGCGAAAACGCGTACCTGCATAAGACAGGAACACGTTTTTCCGCGCTCGCGTGAGTGCCACGTAAAACAGACGTCTCTCTTCTTCGACGTCATGTTCAGACATGATAGACATCTGAGAAGGGAAGAGAGTTTCCTCCATCCCCACGATATATACCACATCAAATTCCAGACCCTTGGACGAATGGACGGTCATTACGGTTACTTTGTCGTTGTCTTCAGGTTTTTCGTTGTCGGCATTGGTGAGCAGCGATACGTTGGCCAAAAACTGGTCAAGGGTTACCAATTCCTCGTTGACACTGTTTTCTTGCACGAATTCGCGAACGCCATTCAACAACTCGTCAATATTTTGCATCCGGCTGATGTTTTCGGGTGTTTTTTCGACTTGCAGCGATGCCATAATTCCGGTGGCTTTGACTAATTGATATAACAGATTATAGGCATCAAGGGTAGTTTGTTTTTCGGCATGTTCACCTATGAAACTGATGAATTTATGCAGTTTACCGCGTGGTGCCGGAGCAATGTCATGCGCGAGTTGTTCGGCATGTATGGCAGTGTCCCACAGTGAAATGCCTGCCGTATTGGCAGCCGCACCGAGCCGTCCTATGGTGGTGTCGCCGATGCCCCTTGCCGGAAAGTTGATGACCCTGCGAAAAGCCTCATCATCCTTTGGATTTACCAATAAACGGCCATAAGCCAGTACATCCTTGATTTCCTTGCGCTCATAAAACGACAATCCGCCATATATTTTGTATGGTATATTTCGCTTGCGCAATGCCTCTTCAAAAATACGTGACTGGGCGTTGGTACGGTACAGGATAGCAAAATCCTTATTGGAAAGTTGATGATTGTACTTCATATCCAAGATGGATGCAGCCACTACATAACCCTCTTCCTGATCAGTGCCGACATTAAATATTTTAAGGCATTCGCCCTTCGCATTATTCGAAAATATTACTTTTGGGATGCGGTTTTTGTTTTTTTCTATCAACGTATTCGCTGCATTTACTATGGTTTGCGTAGAACGATAGTTTTGTTCCAACTTGTACATCTGATAGTTGGGATAATCCTTACGGAAATTCAGGATATTTTCAATACGCGCACCGCGAAAAGCGTAAATACTCTGCGCATCGTCTCCCACCACGCAAATATTGTTACGCTGTTGTGCTAACTTTTTCACAATCATATATTGCGCTACGTTGGTATCTTGATACTCGTCCACCAGAATGTAACGGAAAAAACGCTGGTATTTGTCCAATATTTCGGAATGGTCGCGGAAAAGGATATTGGTATTGAGCAGAATATCGTCGAAATCCATTGCTCCCGCTTTGAAACAGCGTTGTGCATACATTTTATAAATATCCGCAGTTAATGGACGTTTCACCGCCTTGTCCCGTGCGACAAGTTCAGTATGGGCTTCATACAGATTGGCTGTTATCAGGCTGTTCTTTGCAGATGAGATAGCGCCGTACACATCGCCGGGTTTGTACATCTTATCGTCTAACATCAATTCTTTGATGATTTGTCGCACTACGTTTTTAGAATCCTGCGTATCGTAAATCGAAAAGTTGGAAGGATAACCGAGTATTTCGCCTTCCGAACGGAGGATACGGGAAAATACCGAGTGGAAAGTTCCCATCCACAGGCGTCGCGCTTCGTTTTCGCTCACTAACTGCGCAATGCGTTCTTTCATTTCTTTGGCTGCCTTGTTGGTAAAGGTCAATGCAAGGATACTGCCCGGAGAAATGCCCTGCGTCAACAAATATGCAATGCGGTAGGTCAGCACACGGGTTTTCCCTGAACCCGCGCCTGCAATGATTAATGACGGTCCATTATAGTTCATCACAGCCTCGCGCTGAACGTCGTTTAGGTCATTCAAAAAGTCGGTCATATTTTTATTATTTAAAACGGTGCCGGTTCATCTCTGAAATTTCCCGTCGGAAATGACGAACTACCATATTCTGCGTCAATACTCACTACATCGTCGTTCATTTTGGATTGGAAAACATGGGTTAAGTTTGACGACAGGATAGTTGCAGGGTCTACGAATTTTGCATAATCTTTCTTGAAAGTCAACTGTATATCATCCAAAGCGCCGTTACGATGCTTGGCGATGATGATTTCGGCAACATCGCGTAATGAACGACCATCCTCCGGGTCCACATCGAATCCGTAATATTCGGGGCGGTGGATAAATGCCACAATATCGGCGTCCTGTTCGATTGCACCCGAATCACGGAGATCGGAAAGATGTGGTCGTTTCCCTTTAACACCGCCGGTACGGCCTTCAACCATACGGTTAAGCTGCGAGAGGGCAATCACCGGTATGTTCAATTCCTTGGCAACGGCTTTGAGCGAGCGCGAAATGTTTGACACTTCCTGTTCGCGATTCCCTTTGGTATCACCCGTCCAGGTCATCAATTGCAAATAATCGATAATGGCAATCTGTATTTTATGCTGCATGACTAAACGACGGCATTTAGCACGAAATTCAAATACCGAAAGTGCAGGCGTATCATCTATAAATATGGGCGATTCAGACAATCTGGCAATTTTGGTATCCAACTGTTCCCACTCCTCGGGTGAAAGTTTTCCGTTACGTATCTTGTCCGATTCAAGTTCTGTTTCTGAAACAATCATGCGTTTTACTATCTGTTGGGACGACATTTCGAGCGAAAACAGCGCTACGTTGAATCCGTGATCAACCGCTATATTTCGTGCCATAGACAGCACAAAAGCCGTTTTTCCCATAGAGGGGCGCGCAGCAATGATTATCAGGTCGGTAGGTTGCCATCCGGAGGTAATGCGATCAATATCAGTATATCCCGAAGGAATGCCGCTTAAATTGCCCTCACGTTTGCCAACCTCCTGAATATTTTCAATGACGTTTTTCAACAACAAGTCAATCCGTTGAACACTTTGTTTGATATTTCCCTGAGTGATTTCGAATAGCTCCTGTTCCGAACTGTTCAGCAGGTCATCCACGTCCACACTTTCGTCAAAAGCGCGTTCCTGAATATGGGTAGATACGCGAATTAACTCACGCTGAATATATTTCTGGTAAATTATCCGCGCATGGTATTCGATATGAACCGACGACATAACCCGCGTGGTGAGTTGTGTGATGTAAAACGGTCCGCCCACTTCTTCCAGAATACCCTTGCGCCGAAGTTCCTGCGTAACGGTAAGCAAATCAATCGGTTCTTCACGTATGGACAGGTCTAAAATCGCCTTATATATTTTGGCATGTGATTCCCTGTAAAAGGATTCGGGCTTTAATATCTCCACTACATCATGAATAGCGTCTTTTTCGATCATGATTGCCCCGAGTACCGCTTCTTCGATTTCGACAGCCTGCGGGGGTGTTTTTCCCGCCTCCACGCCTATCACGCGGGTATTGTCCATAATGGGTACTGCCCCTTGTGTCTTTTTTGCCATTTGATTGATGTTTATATAATTATATTTTTTTGACAGAAAAACAAAGATACGGTTCTAAATTGAGAATTGGGAAGTGGGAATTGAATTTTTTTTAACAATTCATTAATACATTGATAGAGCCGTTCATCAGAGAAGCGTTGTGTCATTGCTGAAACAAAAAATCATACATCGTTCAGATGTATGATTTATCAGTATGTGAGAGGGAGAGATAAGAGGTTTCTGGCGGATTCGAACCGCCGTAAAAGGTTTTGCAGACCTCTGCCTAACCGCTCGGCCAAGAAACCTTACTTATTTCAGAAGGCAAAGGTAATATTATTTTTGAAATGAAAAAAATAAAATGTTTGTAATTTTTTTTGTATTTTTATCCCGATTTTATCAAATTCAATAAAGCACAAATATGTCAGGACATAGCAAATGGTCGACCATTAAGCGGAAAAAGGGAGCCGCAGACCAAAAACGTTCAAAAATTTTCTCCCGTATCATCAAGGAGATCAGTGTAGCTGTGAAGGAAAGCGGGGCTGATCCCGAAGGGAATCCACGTTTACGCATGGCCCTCAATAATGCTCGCGGCGCCAATATGCCCAAGGAAAACATTCAGCGCGCTCTGAGCAAAGCCAAAGACACAGCAGCGTTGAATGAAATTACCTACGAGGGTTATGCACCAAATGGCATTGCCATATTTATCGAATGTATGACTGACAACCCCCAGCGGACGCTGTCAAGTATCCGGTCAATTTTTAACAAACGGGGTGGCAGTTTGAGTACCAACGGTTCAGTAGCTTTTTTGTTCGATCGTAAGGGGATTATTCGAATCTCAAAAAGTAGCTTTGATGCTGATGAACTGCAATTGGAAATCATCGATGCTGGCGTGGAAGATTTCGAGGAACTGGACGATGTTTTTATGATTACAACACCACTTGAAGGTTTTGTACCTGTACAAAAACGGCTTGAAGAGTTGGGAATTGAAGTGGAAAATGCCGAATTACAACAGATTCCGATTGAAACAAAAACACTTGATGCAGAAAATGGTGTAAAAGTATTAAAAATAATTGAACTTTTCGAAGAAGACGATGATGTGCAAAACGTTTTTCATAATCTGGAAATTACAGACGAAATGATCGACGAATTATAGGGTATTGGATCACTTATCGCCAGTCAATCGATTTATTTGTCTTAGTACTTGCCGCAAATCTTAAATAGTCGAAATCCTCCGTCGAACCAAATCTATCTTTATAGGGTTTCGTTACAGATAATTCCGAACCCCTCTCTTTACCACACTGCCTTAATTGATTATATCGGTAATATAAAATATGTTAATGCCGTATTACGATTCAAATCCAATTTTTTTATTTGAGTTTCGTTGTAATGCAATTCTTTTTAGATTTGTTTGATTGATCATTACGCTGCAAAGTCACAAAATAAAAAAGATTAGAATGATTACTTCAGGCTAAATCAGAAATTTCTTTTGCTTCATTTTTTCTTCTTTACACCGAGCAACATAGATTTTTTTCCCAGTATATGGGTCGAACCCGCAATAATACATTACCGATGACAGAGTCATGGGAGTAGGCGTGAAATCCTGCACCTGTTCCAACCGGTTAAAATGCATTTGCTGCATGGTGTCGGACAGATGGCGCATGTCTGCTTTGGTGCAACCCGGATGACCGGATATAAAATATGGTGTGAGTTGCTGTCGGAGATTTTTGCTGCGGTTACTGTGTTCAAATTCTTCTTTCAGTTTGATGAAAAGTTTGAAATCGGGTTTTCGCATTGCTTGTAATACATGCTGCGCGCAATGTTCCGGAGCCACCTTGAGCCTGCCCGACACATGATGTTGTATCAGTTCGTCGAAATAGCGGGCGTGTTCGCGACTCAGAAACCCCTTGGCGTCCATGATCAGATCATAACGGATGCCGCTACCGATAGAAACCTTTTTAATTCCCGCCATATTACGGACTTTTCTGTATAATTCAAGTATCGGCGTAAGATTAGTATCCAAATTGTTGCACAGTTTTGGGTAAATACATGAATATCGGCTGCATTTGCTGCATGACCCGGTATTGCGTCCTTTCATGCGGAACATGTTTGCCGAAGGGCCGCCCAGGTCGGACAGGTAACCATTAAACCCTGGCATTTGTGTTATTCGCTGCACTTCGTTGAGGATGGAGCGTTCAGAGCGGCTTGCAATGAATTTTCCCTGATGCGCAGATATGGTACAGAAACTGCATCCTCCAAAACATCCGCGATGAATATTCACAGAAAATTTAATCATCTCGAAGGCCGAAATCGCTTTTCCCTTATAACGCGGGTGAGGCAAACGCGTATAAGGCAAATCGAAAGCCAAATCAATATCTTTTTCATCCATTCGGTATTCAGGCGGATTGACAATGACATATTTCCCATCCACAGGTTCGATGAGCCGAATAGGATGTAATTTGTTGGATTCTAACTCGATACGACAAAAATTTTCAGCAAATTTTCGTTTACTTTTGACACATTCTTCATAAGAATGTAACATCAAGTCCTGTCCGCTCATTTTTGGCGAACTAAAATCCCGTGCTACAAAGGCAGTTTGTGGGATGTCTGTCAATTCGTAGATTCTTTTACCGTTTTGCAACACACGGGCAACAGTGAGGATAATATGTTCTCCCATACCGTACACTAACAAATCAGCATTTGATTCAACCAGAATACTCGGTTTCAGTCTGTCCTGCCAGTAGTCGTAATGAGTGAGTCGCCTGAGCGAAGCCTCAATTCCTCCGATAATTACCGGGACATCTGGAAACAAATTTTTCAATATGCGCGAATAAACCGTAACGGCATAATCGGGACGAAAGCCTGACACATTCCCTGCGGTATAAGCGTCGTCGCTTCGCAGACGCTTGTTAGCGGTGTAGTGGTTTACCATGCTGTCCATACAACCGCCCGAAATGCCAAAAAATAAACGTGGAACACCCAACTTTTTGAAATCGCGCAGATCATCGCGCCAATTGGGTTGTGGAACAATGGCTACACGAAATCCGTCGGCCTCCAGTACACGCCCGATAACCGCAACGCCAAACGAGGGATGGTCTACATATGCGTCGCCTGTGAACAGGATGACGTCCGGCTGATCCCATCCGAGCGCTTCAACTTCCTGTCTGGAAGTGGGCAAAAAATTATGACTGAATGATTGAATAACTGAAAACTGAATATGTAGAGGCTATATTGAAAGTCCACGAATTACACTAATATGTACCAAATTAAAGAATTTCTGTTTTTATTATTATTGATTATCAAAAATTGTGCATATTCATGGATAAATAACTTTTGAGACAGCTTCACTTTCTTGGCGCTATGAGCGGGAAAGACACGATATTACCAAACTGGCAAATTGTGATATGCTCCCTCACTAATGTGTTTCTTTCCATACCGGCCGAAACTTCTACAATCTGGGGAATTCGATAATAAATGATATCTTTTGCCTGATGGACGGGGGTGAGCGATACAGGCGCCGTAATATTTCCTATTTCGTACCACACAGGTTTGGCTCCGGGCGTATTTTTATTCACAATGCCCGCTTTGTCCGAAAAATAGAACAATTCTGCATTTATTGCCTGTTTTTCGGGTAATGCAGGATAAGTATGGATTTGTCTGCTTTCGAATTTTACACCGTTGAAAAGCGAAAGCAATTGCTCTTCCTGTGTATCGAGCGATTGAAGTATCAACTTGAGTGCTGCTCCTTCGAGAGGGTCGTTTTTACAAAACAGGATTTCAAGGCGATTTTCCCTGATGTTGAAAATTTGCTGTGCTGTTTCGCGTGCCTGCTCTTCGGTAGTTTTGCTCATCACTTTTTTTTGCAACACAGGGATTCGCACAAATGCCGTATCAGTGAGGATCGTTTTAATCAATGTATCTACCTTTTCGATGGTTGTACTCCTCATAGCCGTATTCATAAACTGGAAATCATTGCCACTGCTACCCTGGTTTTGCATATTAATC
>JGI24702J35022_10002750_pt1 | contig 10672 bp, 10 predicted proteins | sample TergutTh196P4_FD_35022 | JGI IMG/M metagenome (IMG submission 35022)
TTACAGTTTATTAATTTTCCTTGTCCTTGGAACAACCGTTCAACAACAATTTTAAATATAATCAAGTTAAAAAGAAGTATTATATATAAGTTCATTAAACTGAATTTTTAATAGATAAGAAATAATTTAATATAATGTTTGCTAAACTGTTAAAGTTGTTATAACTAAAAAAATTTCTATTTAATTAAATTTTATGAAATGGAGAATTTTACACACTTTTCAAGCAATTTAAATTAAATATAATATTTTGTTTTATTATTACTAATTGTTGATTATATCTTGTGTAAGTTTATAATGACTAAATATATAATTAAGTTTATAACATTTAGTTTAGCTATTGAAGTTTATTTCATCAAAATGTTAGTATGTCGTAAACAGAGTAGAAGGTATGGTTTTTTTATGTATAAAGATGAAATGATTCAAATGCATCAGTTTTTAGTATATGTCTTGAAATACTTAGAAACAAACAATGATATACATAGTTCATGTGGTGACTACATTGCTTTGAATATCAGTCCCCATCATATTCACAGAACGAAAGCAGAGCATAAACATGCAATATTTGTACTCTCCAACACTATTTCTGAAATTATCTTACAAGAAAATATGGGTTCTGTTCCGTCAAATGTTTCTAATGCGTTAAATGAACTTGTAAAAAGATCTAAAAAAGAACTAAAAGTTGAACTTAAAGTTGAATCAAAATAATTAACTAAAATAAAAATCAAATTAACGGTTAAAAAATCAATAACCGATTAAAAATCAAAATAACTGATTAAAAAATCAAAATAACTGATTAAAAAATCAAAATAACCGATTAAAAAATCAAAATTACTGATTAAAAATCGGAATAACTGATTAAAAATCAAAATTACTGCTTAAAATAAAATATTTACAATATTTTACTAATTTAATTCAATATTTTATGATTTTTTTAGAAAATATTCTATCAAACCAATATTAAATACTATTTTCCTTTGAAATATTTCATTTCTAAATAAAACTATTTTTTTTATTACTTTGGACTTTTAGAAGATGTCCATTATCAATATTTAACTTTTGTATTATAATTATTATTATTAATATTATTATTGTTAAATTTATTATTATTTTCAATTATTATGATATTATAGATTAAATCTATTACTTTGAATATTATTATAATAGATTAAATATATTACTTTTTTTATTTGCTAATTTTAATAGCTTCATTATCTTTTTTTTACAATGTTTTAACAGAAAAATGTTTTAACAAAGAAAAACTAATAATATAATATGATTTACATATAAATAAATTCAATAAATAAGATAATAATTTATATAATTTTTAACTATTAATCTTTCTAAAATATTTAATTACTGAAAGTAAACAATTTTATACGATTTGATAAAAAATTTTTTTAAATAAAGGTGATTTTTTTATGAAGAGCATGGAAAAAATGGTTTGTTTAGTGGATGGAGAACATTATCTTCCTGTCACTAAATCCGCAATTACTATTTTAGATAATTTAGAGCATATTGATGTAGTAGCTATGGTATTCATTGGAGGAACTGAAAAATTAAGAACCGATGATGAAGATAGCTACAGTGAAATGATGGGAATGCCTGTTCACTTTGGTGAGGATGAAAATGAAATTCCATATGATTTAATCGTTGAAATGATTAAAAAATATGATGCTGATTGTGTTATGGATTTAAGTGATGAACCTGTTCTTGATTATTCAAAAAGATTTAAAATAGCTTCCAAAGTCCTATCTTGTGGAATCGAATATAGAGGGCCTGATTTTACATTTGAACCATTAACCCAATATGACATAGCTCAAAAACCATCTCTTAAAATACTTGGAACTGGTAAAAGAATAGGTAAAACTGCAGTATCTGCATTTGCTTCAAGATTGATTGATGAAAATGATTATGATCCTTGTGTAGTAGCTATGGGTCGAGGTGGACCAGAAGAACCTGAGCTAGTGAGAGGAGATAAAATAAAAATAACTCCCGAATTTTTAATGGAACAATCAGATAAAGGAGTTCATGCTGCTTCAGATCATTGGGAAGGAGCATTGATGAGTAGAATTTTAACCATTGGTTGTAGAAGATGTGGCGGAGGAATGTCTGGAGATGTGTTCGTCACAAATATGAAGGAAGGAGCAAAAATAGCTAATGATGTTGAATCAAAGTTTATTATTTTTGAAGGAAGTGGTGCAGCTATTCCTCCAATAAAAACAAATAAGAATATAGCCTTGATTGGAGCAAATCAACCTTTATTAAATATTACCAACTTCTTCGGTCCTTTTAGAATTGGATTAGCTGATTTAGTTATTCTTACAATGTGTGAAGAGCCTATGTCTTCTCCAGATAAGATAAAAGCTATTGAAGAATTTGTTAAGGAAGTTAATCCAAAAGCTAAAGTTATCTCCACGGTTTTTAGACCTAAACCACTTGGTGATATATCTGGTAAAAACGTCCTATTTGCCACCACAGCACCAGATGAAATTAAAGATGTTTTAGTAAATCACCTGGAGAAAGAATATAATTGTAAAGTAGTTGGAACAACACCACACTTATCCAATAGACCACTTCTTCGAAAAGACATTGAAAAATACATTGAAAAGGCTGATGTTATGTTAACAGAGCTTAAAGCTGCTGCAGTGGACGTAGCTACAAAAGATTCTCTTGAAGCAGGACTTGAAGTAGTTTACTGTGACAATATTCCAATAGCTATTGATGGAAACTATCCTGATTTAGCTGATTCAATCATCGAAGTAGTTGATGAAGCTATTGAAGATTTTCATAGGGAATAAAAATTGAATACACTAATTATTTCAATGATTAGATTTTTTCTATTTTTTAATAGGGTAGGATGATTAAATTTACGAGGGACCATGAGATAGATTCTTTTTATGTAAAAGCAAAATATCAAAAAAGACAAATTGGTAAAATGCTTTTAGAAAAATCTTTAAATTGGATTAAATCAAAAAGTGTTGAAAAAGTAATAGTCAATATTTCCACAGGAAATGAAGAAGTTTTTGATTTTTATTCTCGATATGGATTTAAACCAAGATTAACTCAGTTAAAAATGGATACAAATAAATAAAATTGAGGTTTTCAAATGTTTTATGAAATTTGCATATATGAAGTTAAAATTGATAGAGAAGAAGAATTTGAAGAGCTGATAAAAGAAGTGGGAGACTTTTATCGTTCCTGTCCTGGTGTTCAAGATGTTAAATATATTAAAAGAACACACAGACAAAAAGATTTTGAAGCTGTGAAAAATGGTGAGCCTCCTATAAGATTAACACGGAAAGTAGGCAAAATAACTTATGTTTTATATTGGGAGTTAGAAAACGAAGAGATACATGCTAAGATTTGTAAAATTGGCTTTGCAAAAGATTTTGTTAAAAGGTTTCACAGATGTTTAACAACGATGCCAAGAATAATATTAGGTGAAGAAATCAGAAAATAAATACTAATTAACTCACTTTCTTTCATATTAGATANTGTCTATAGCTATTGANGAAAAAATAAGTATTAACTAAATGNNTATTTAAAAGTTTTTTTATGTAAGTGTTNTTTTTTAGATTTATCCTCCCTATTTTTTAAAAGTTTTTTTTTAAAATTTTGAGCAAAAATACATAGTTAAAATAGCAGAAATAATAAAAATAATAATTATTATCTACTTATCGTTTTATTAGTCAAAAATAAAGATGGTACAGATATTACCACAATCACAATACAGGAAACCAAAAATCCTGTTTGATATCCTTGGAGCAAAAGATTCTTCGTTATCACTTGACTAGCTATTACTGCAGAAACCACTGCAGAAACCACTGCTGAACCAAAGCTAGAACCTATATTTTGAATCATTCGACTTCCAACACTAGCTTGAGGAATTTCATTAGAGTGGATGCCTAGATATGCATCTACCATTAGTGGCATCGTAATACCACCAATACCTAAACCTCTTATAAAAAGCACAATAGATAAACTAATCATAGAAGTTGAACCAGTAGCCCAAATAAGAGGTACTGACCCAATAAAGGAAACAAGAATGCCGAGAAGAACTACATACTTTGCACCAATTTTATCTACCATTTTTCCAATAAACGGACGTGCTACAAGCATTCCTAAACCCTGAGGAATCAATGCAAAAGCTGCTCCTATTACTGTGAAACCAAATATATTTTGAAATAATAGAGGTAACAAAAGCATGGGGCCGTTTATAGCAATTCCAGCGAGAAAAAGTCCGATGCACGCTGCAAAAAAGTTACGATGTTTGAAAAGTTTTAAAGGGAGTATTGTTTGGCCTTTTTTAAAGTAATTGTAAATGATATAAACAACTAAGAGTATTAAACCAATACCACAAAAAATCAGCATTTCCTCATTGAAAAATCTACTGGAATTTGAAGCTTTAATGATTCCATAGATAATACTCGTAGAAATAGCTGAAAGTAGAAGAATTCCCCACCAATCAATCTTGCTATCTGGGTTGAAAGGTTCAAAATTCGGCAAATATTTAATATTTAATAATATTGAAATGATAACAACAGGGACATTCACAAAGAAAATCCAATGCCAGTTAAGATATTGTACAATGAATCCACCAAGGACTGGACCAAAAATAGGGCCGAGAATGATTGGAGTAGTTACAATAGCCATGAGAGCCCCTAGACGTTTAGGACCCGCGACTTTTACAAGGAGTGCCGTAAGAAGCATAGTTATAACCCCTGCACTAAAACCTTGAAATGCTCTAAAAGTGATAAAAGATGTGATATCCCAACTTATTCCAGATAAGAGACTCATCAAACCAAATATCCCTATAAAAAGTGAAAAAATTTTTTTTCCATTGAAATGATCAAGTAACCAACCTGAAATAGGTATGGCGATAGCTAAAGCAAGGACATAACCTGTTATAGCCCACTGGATAGTATTGAGTGTAGTATGGAAGTCTTGCATTAGCTGGTTAATAGCAATATTAACCATAGTTGTATCTAACATAGGAGCAATAGCTCCCACAACCAAAATCCATGCTACAAGTGTGACTTCCTTTGGAAATTTATTTTTCTCTTCTTTTTTATTCTCCATCGAATCTCTCTTCTTTTCAATGCATTATAAATTAGCTATTATAATTTTTTTATTACTACAATCATAATAAAGTTTTAAAATTTCATTTAAAAGACCATATATATTACAATTTTATAAAGCATCTGTTAATAACTTTAAAAATAGTAAATAAATGTAACTTTAATATTCCCTAATTTGTTTGTTTTTATTATTTAAAATCTTCTTATTATTTTTAAAAGATATTTATCAAAATTTATCTTGATTAAATTTGAAAATTTGAAAACAGTTTATAGTTAGATTATGTAAAACAAATTTCAAATAAAAAAACAACAACAAAACAAACAAAACAAAACAAACAAACAAACAACAACAACAAAACAAACAAAACAAAACAAACAAACAACAACAACAAAACAAATAAAGCTAGCAAAACTAACAGCTATCCTAAACTATTCGTTAAATATTTATAAAATATATGCATATATTAGAATAAAAACTAATTTATCAATAGAATTTAATTCATTTGGTGTTAAGTTGGAGAAAGAAGCTATAAAAAAGATTTTAAAATTTACTCTTAAAGAAAAAGAAATTATTAAAGCTCTTGATTTGCCTGAGGAAGTGTTCTTACCATTGATATTTTCTGTGAGATTTGGTGGGGATTGGAGTGTAAATAAAAACTCTAAAAAGCTAATGTCAGTGAAAGAAAAGATAACAAAGTACGACAGGGAAAAAAAGATTGGTTACACTTTAGAAACAATTTATCTATTTGTTAATCCATTTTTACTAAAAGAAGAAGGTAAAGTATATAGGATGGAAAAGTGTGGAGATAAAAATCAAAGAGAATTAGTTGAAAGACCTTACTCTGTTGTAATAAATGGAGATTATATTTTAAAAGCTATTTTAAATCCTAAAGATATGGAAATAGCTATTAAACATATTGAAGGTCCATTAACATTTTCTGGATCCTCAGCTTTTGGATCTTCCCATGAGTTAGAACACTTAAATAGTGAAAATATTAAAGGAATTCCTTTTTGGGACTTTGAGTATGTTTTAGAGAAATGAAATTTTTAAAAACAAGATTAATACACAAAGAACTGGAAAAATAAATTCTAAAAGTTAAAAAGAATCAAGTAAAGTAATTCCAAAAGTTAAAATAAATATTGTTTTTTTCATTAAGCTGAAGCAATTGCAATTTCGCTTGCAAAATTTGGAATATTTAAATCATTATTTCCTACTATGTTTATAGGGACAAAGGTAAGTTTTTCATGAATTTCAACAAGCAAATCTATTTTTAATTCTATATCTCTCTCACTAATCATTAAATTTATGCTACCTTGATTGATATTATTTAAAAGAAATTTTTTACTTTTGAAAACTTTAGAAGCATTTAAAATCTCAAACCCAATTGGAACTTTATTTTCATTAAAGTCTATAACTATTGATTTATCTAAAAATTCAGAAAAATTATAATTATAATCTTTAGCTAAATGAAGGAACAAAATATCATTTTCATAGTCGTAATCAAATAGCATAATCCTTTTGTTCATTTTTACATCTCTTTCCTATTTCTTTTTAAATATGTATTGTGTTACTAGGTTAATAAATTTACCTTAAACAGAAATTACTATATAATAATTATAAATTAATAAAAAATAAGATATAAAATAATATATTATTAAAAAACAATGAAAAATAAAATCTTAATTTAAATAATTTTTAAAAGAGTTTATTGTAATAAAACTTAAAGAAAGATTTAAGTGGTTTTTATGGATAAAAAACAAATAGCTCTTCAATTTGCAAAATCATTAAAACTTCAAGAAATAGAAAAAATAATTCTTTTCGGTTCTGTAGCTCGAGAAGATGATGATGCCGATTCAGATATTGATATTCTAATTATAACAAATAATAAAGATGAAATTGAAGACGATGTCTCAGATAAATCCTTTGATTTCCTACTCAAAACAAGAGAATACATTTCCCCCGTGATAATTTCTACTGAATACTATAAAAAATTCAAAAATTTCTCATTCTTTAAAACGGTCAAGAAGGAGGGAATCCAAATTGGATGAGACGGATTTATTAAAGACTTAAAAAAAGCTGAAAATTTTGTTTCTGAATGTGAAAAATATTTATAAGCTAAAATTTTCCATTGTAAAAGTGAATCAATGAAAGATAAATATAAAAATCAATATTTTAAAGATTTTAAAAGGTAATAAAAAAAGAATAAATATACAAAATTACAATCAAAATTAATAAAATTTAAAAAAAAAGAAAAGAATTGTTCATTTGTGAAAATTGTTTAATTGATTTACTTATTTCTTGAATGACTCTCCTTGACTTATGTTAATATATGTTTTTTCGTATGATCGAGATATTTAAAGAATTTTACGTCTATTTTCTTTATAAAAAGGATAACTATCTTTATTTATAGTATTTCCTGTTATAGTTGTCTAAATATGCATATTGTCCTTTTTCATCAGAGCCTAACCGTGGTTTTATAGGGCTCATTGTTGTAGACATCCAAGTGTGGTAATTATTTTGAAATACACAGTTTGTAAACTGAATTTTGTCTCCAGAAACACTCCAAGAACCTTTAAATTCAGATTTAGACCGTGAAACCCTACCTCTATTATCTACAGATGTACTGGTGGTTGATGATGAAAAAGTTTTATCTTCTCTAAATGTCCAAAAGATTGTTGGGTTGCCTAAATAGGACCATACACCTAATAGTTTTTTTTCAGTTGTACTCAAGCTTGGACTTTTTTTCTTCCATTGTGCCAAGTAAGTAACACTTTTACTTGGTTTGGTGTTTTTACTTATTTTTGTACCGCCAGATTTCTTTGTGTACCAACCTTTGAAGGTATAACCAGTTCTTTTAGGAGTGGTAGGAAGTTTTTTTATTTTAGATCCTTTTTTAACAGTACTTGTTACAGTCTTTTTACTCCCAATCTTTCCACCATTAGCATTCCAAGTAATTTTATAGCTAATAGCTTTTGATTTGGATTCAATGACGATTCCACTATCTTTTTTATCATCTTTTGGCACACTCACAGCATAAGACGTAGCTAAAACAAACGAAAACATTAGCATAGCTACTGCCAACACCACGAATATCTTTTTAATTGATTTTATATTATAACTCTCCTTTAAACTTTTATTTAGAAAATAACTAAGTATAAATTAGCTATAAAATAGCTATTTTAAAAAAAATTAGTTTAGTTATTTTTAATTCATAGCTAATCATACTACATTTTTTTTATCATACCAAGCTATACTACAATTATTATGTTTAAAATCAACCATATTTAAATATTCCGAATGAAAATTCATTAAAAAAAGACAAAAGGGGGGGGGGCTGATTTATATATTTTAAAAGAATTAAAATAAAAATTAATGAAAAATAAGATTTTAAATATAATTTTTTATAAAATAAAGAAAAATAAATGTAAAAATCAAGATTATACTATTAAAAAATATCAAAAACAAAAAAATTGAGTTATTGATAGGTTTAATTTGATATTGGTAAAGTCAAATAAGAATTAAATATATAATATTGTTGATAAAAATATAATTATTATTTTTACAAGTTACAATCAGTAGCTAATTCCTTATATAAAAACATTTTTTGATTTGGGAAAAATCATTTAAAGGAAATAAAAAGGAGTATAGAAATGGAAAAAAAGTTAAAAATTATTATAGCTTTAGGGATATTGGCAGTGTTTATAATTTCTGTAAGTGCTGTTGATGCTGCTAATCTTTATGTATCTAATAAAGGAACAGATAGTGGAAAAGGAACAAAAGTTAAACCATTTAAAACCATTAAAAAAGCAGTTGCAAATGCTAAAAATGGAGATACTATTTATCTAAATTCTGGAACATATACTGGAGCTTCTAACAGAAAGATAATTATTAATAAAAATATTAAGATAACGGCTTTATCTAAAAATATTAAAAAAAGCAACACAAAAATTAATGCTGGAGGAAAGAGTCGAATATTCGATGTTTTAAAAAAGAAAAAGGTTTCTTTTACTGGAATAACATTTATTAATGGTAAAAGTACACTTGGTGGTGGTGCTATTTTATCAAATGGCGACTTAACTATAAATAAATGTAAATTCGATTCTAATAAAGTTACTAAATCTGGTGGAGCAGTACATGGGTATAAAGGATCTGTAACTATTAAAAACTCAGTTTTCACTTCTAATTATGCAAAAGATCATGGTGGTGCTGTTTACACCCAAAGTGCAAAAACTAGCATATCAAATTCACAATTTAAGTCTAATTCAGCTAAATATGGTGGAGGATTTTACCAGTTCACTAACAAATTTACATTAAATAAAAATAAATTTACTTCTAATAAAGTCACTAAATTTGGTGGGGGAGTATGTGTGAGTACATCCTCTGGCACTATCTCAAATTCACTTTTTTCCTCTAATTCTGCAAGTGAAGAGGGTGGTGGAGTTCGAACTTTTAAAAGTACTGTAACTATATCCAATTCACAATTTATTAAAAATTCAGGAGCTAGTGGTGGTGGAATTTTATATAATAGAGGTTTTGCTACTATCACAAATTCAAATTTCACTTCTAATTCTGCAAAAAAATGTGGTGGTGGAATTTATTCATATAACTGTACTACTACCATATCAAAAGCTAACTTTAATAAAAATTCAGCATCTTATAGTGAAGGACATGCTATTATCAATTACGGTAGTATAGCTAAACTTTCTATAAAAAATTGTAATTTCATTGATAATAAATGTATAGTTAAATATGAAGCTAATATTCGTAACCTTGCAGAGAGTATTAAGAAAAATGTTAGTACTAGTCTCCCTACAGCTCAGTATGTAACTTCTTTAGCTAATGCTGTACTCAGTTGGGTTTCAGTAAATATTAAGTATCCATCATATACTGATAAAATTGAAAAGGGAATTAAAGTAGGTTATGATTTTTCAAGTTTCCTTAAACAGAAAGGTTGGGCTAATGAAGATTATATCCGAGACCCATCATTTGTAGTAAATACTAAATGGGGTGTTTGTGAAGGTTGTGCAAAATTAAATGTTGCATTATCTAGCTATTTAAACATCCCTATAATTTATGTTAGTGGACTTGGAGGTAATCCAAAAAGCATGCAGACCCATGCTTGGAATGTAGTTTATATTGATTATGACAAAAATGGAGTTTATAAATTGGTACCAGGGGATTCTACAGGAAGTCCTGGTGTTCCAGGAAGTCCAACAGAATTTAAGATGAATGCTGTTCAATGGTGGACTAAAAATTCTGTTTTTATCGATAATGCTGCATCTATGACTTTTGGTGCTGTTTCTAATGATAGGGGAAGTACTACAATAAATGGTAATTCTTATATTAAAAATACTTATGGTTATGGGATTGTTTTTAGTAAGTCATATGCTTAGTTTTATGAAAGCTACGAAGGAACAACAAATAGTTTAACAATTAAGGCATTTTCAAAATAAATATTTTTCAGTAATAGTTAGAAAAGAAATTTTTTGCTTTTATAAATTTTTTATTAATCTAAATTTTTTTTCTAATTTTTTTATATTTTTTTATTAAATTTTTTTTTTATTATTATCATTAAAATATTATTATTTTTTAT
>JGI24702J35022_10002752_pt1 | contig 10666 bp, 6 predicted proteins | sample TergutTh196P4_FD_35022 | JGI IMG/M metagenome (IMG submission 35022)
TTATCTTTAATGTGATTATTAAAAAAGCCAGGGTAATTCGCGATGCTCTTGGAATATTAGTTCCCATTCCCGAAGATGAAAAGAAAATACAAACAGCTATCGTAAAAGCGGCGATAATGAAACCTTCATCAAAATCCGTTTCCCAGGGCACTTTTGATTTTGGTGATGAAACGGATTTGGAGCAAATTGCAGACCTTTGGCAGGATTCAGCCGACAAGGAGAAGGCCAACCGTACCATTTTCGCCCAGCGCAGGCTTAAACCTGATGATGTACTCCCCGAATGGCGAAAGCAAAATGAAATACTGGGAACCGAAAAAGACGTTGAGCGTTTTGTGCATGATGCGCTTTATCTGCTTAACGCCCCGTTGGAAAATGTGATCAAAGGCGATAAACTATCTTGTTACCGTTTTAACCCAGGTTCGCTGGTTGGGTACCCGGTGCTGAAAAACCGTCTGCAAAATGAAGGCATAGAAAAGCCTTTGCGGATAAATTTTACCTATCCCCCTGAGAAAAATGCAGCTTTTATTCATCGAAGCAATCCACTGGTAACAGTCCTGGCTGATTATATGCTTGAAACTGCTTTGGAACAAAACAATAATGATAAATCCAGCGCTCATATTGCAAGCCGTAGTGGAGTATATGAAACAAGCGCCGTTAATCTTGTTACTACGATACTGCTGGTAAGGCTGCGTCATAAAATTGAAATGACCAGAAAGGGCGGAAGACTCCTGCAAAGTTCTACAAAAACAACCCTTGCCGAGGAAGCCTTGCTTTTGGGCTTCGAAGGCAGAAAGAATGCAAGCGAAATTACCAGAGAAAAATTCAATGTTTTGCTTATGGAAACTCCCACAGGAAATCTTGAAAAGTCCGTAATGGAGCGGGAACTTAAAGCAAGCCTTAACTGGTGGCGGGAGAATAGTGATATTTTTGAGGCAATCGCCAAAGAACGTTCCAATGCGCTTCTTGAGGATCACCGGCGCATACGCGAAGCAGCGCAAGGAAGGGGAACCTATACGGTAACGCCGGGGCTCCCGGTGGATTTAATCGGTCTTTATGTTCTGTTGCCAAGGGATTTGTAGGAGGAGAATGAACATGACCAATAATTCTGATTACATTATCGGGAACATTGATTTTACAATGTCTATGGAAGATATGCCGCTTACCGCAGAGAATATTGAAGAAATGCGGAAGTGCCTGGAAGGCAAGATGGATTTGGATGAGCTGATTATAGAGACAGTTAATAAGTATAAGGTGGAGACAGTTTAATATATGGATGAATACAATTACAGCTATTCTGGGACAGAAAATTATTGTTACCCCGGTACAGACATTTTAATCAACATATTAAATATCAGAGATGATGAGCAATTATCCAAAGCTGAACGTGATATAACAAGGCTCAAATTACTTAAACTTTACAAAAGCCCTGTCCCGAGCAGGTTTGAATTTGCGTTATTGTGTGACATCCATAAAAACATATTTGAGGATATATACAGTTGGGCAGGGCAAATAAGAAGGGGTGATTTCCTTTCAAAAGGGGCTTCAATATTTTGCCGTGGTTCATTAATACAATCGAATGCAAATATAATTTTCGGCAATCTTGCAAATGAAAAGTATCTTTGTAATGTGGAAAAGCAGGTATTTATTTCCAGAATGGCTTATTATATGGGCGAGGTAAATGCACTGCATCCCTTTCGGGAGGGAAACGGCAGAACCTTGCGTGAGTTTTTCAGGCAATTGGCTTTACATGCAAATTACATAATGGATTTTAGCAATACAGAAAAAGAATATTTGTTAACAGCAGATATTAATGCCTTTAATGGGGTATATGACGACTTAATTGCAATACTGGACAAAGCTATACATAGCGTTAAAGGTTTGTGATATGCGAAAGACCAATATCAAAGGCCTTGGCTTTGATACAATAAAACTCGAAGGCTCGATTTTTACTTCCGAAATTGTGCAGCACGCCGTTTTTGGAGACACGTCTAAAATTGCCAAAGTAGCGGACGCCGATTATAAAATTCCCCGCGGCCTGCGCCTGCTGGATGAAATAGGCCGCAGTTTCAAGATTGCCCGCTCTTTATGGGAGAATCTTGAAGAAGGAAAACTGAAAGAGCAGGATTTTATCAAAGAATTTTTTATTGATGCCTTGTCGTACTCACTTCCGATTTTTGAAAAGCTCGTTAATATAAATCCTCAAGAGAGCGAAGCTTACTGGTATATTATCTGCAACAACAATTACCTGCGTCTGGTGCGTAAGTCTTCTTCCCTGGCACGGCCTTCATATCTGGAATTCAGCCTCAGGACTATTTTAAGCGAAAACCGCTTCCCCGATTATCAGATGCTTTACCGCATTATGCACGGGAGCCGTACTCTCGCTTTGGACAATGACGGTAAAGGCGAATGTGTTTGGGATATCTGGAAAAAAGCCGGTGAGGAATTGGGGGTGCGAGTCCGCGAGGGCCTTCGAAAAGGGGTAACCAGAGCGCTGGGCGTTCTTGGCTACGGCTTTTTGCAGTATGACTCATCAGGTAATGCCGAACTACGTTCTGCTATTGAATCTGGAGCATTGTCAGTACAGTTTTATTTTCAGGAACTAATGCGGCTTATGTACCGTTTCCTGTTTATTATCACTGTGGAGGAGCGCAACCTTGTTTTTGAACATTCGATTGGGAAAACAGAAAACGAACAAGCGGAAAAAATAGACAGGGAACTTCATGGGAAGCATACATTATATGAAAAAGGCTATAGTCTGCGCCGCCTCCGGGAACGTTCGGCGCGCTATAATACCGGGACGCATTACGGCGATTTATGGGAAGGGATAAAAATAGTATTCCGGATTTTTGGCGGAAATCACGAGTATGTTAATAATCCGCTTGATTTACCGATTCTGGGCGGCTTATTTAAAGCAGACCAATGTCCTCATCTGGATAGATGCGGTCTTTCCAATGCCAATCTGCTTGAAGCAATGTACCATCTGCGTTGGACTGTTGACGGTAACAGCCGTACGCTTATCGATTATAAAAACATGGGCAGCGAGGAACTTGGTTCGGTTTACGAAAGCCTCCTTGAGCTGGTCCCCCAGCTTGATATGCCCCGGCAGTCATTTAGTTTCCTCGGAATTGAATTCGACAGCAGTAGCGGAGAAAACTCCGCGGGAAAATCCCGTGGTAATACCCGCAAAACTACAGGTTCTTATTATACCAACGCCAGTCTTGTTGAATGCCTTATCAAGAGTAACCTTGACCCGTTGATTGAAGAAAAACAGGCGGAGAAAAATAAAGCAAGCGATGAGCAAAAAATACTTTCAATTACCGTAATTGATCCTGCCTGTGGAAGCGGCCACTTCCTGCTTGCTGCAGCCCGCAGACTGGCAGGCCATCTGGCTTTTATTCGTGCAAACAACACAGAGCCTCGTGATGATGTATACCGGAATAGCCTGCGGGATGTTATTTCTTCCTGCATTTACGGCGTAGACCTTAACTCCATGGCGGTGGAGCTTGCCCGCATGGCCCTGTGGCTGGAAGGTTATGAACCTGGTAAACCCCTCTCGTTTCTGGATCATCATATACGCTGCGGTAATTCCATTGTCGGCGTAATGGACTTTGAGGTATTGAGTAAAGGCATAAGCGACGATGCGTATAAGGTCCTTTCCGGGGATGATAAAGAGTGCGCCGCGTTTTATAAAAAACGAAATAAAAATGAGAGGGACAATAAAGCCAACACCGGCATGGATCTGTTTGAGGAATCAATAGAAAAATCCACTGCGGAATTAACCATGTTCCACTGGAAACTGGAAAATATCCTTAACAATAATCTTGCTGATGTTGAAGAAAAGAGGGTGCTTTTTGAAAATCTCCATAAAAGCAGGGAATACCGCAACCTAAAAATAGCCTGTGATCTTTATGTTTCCGCATTTTATGCTGAAAAAAAGGGGAAGGAACCGCCGCTGTCTTCCATTGTGCCTACCAGTAGTGATGTACAGAGGGCCAGTTCGGGGCTTGATGAATCGCAGTTTTCTAAAGGCGTTAATGCCCTTGCCGCCGAAATTGCCAAGGAAAATAATTTCTTCCACTGGCGACTGGAGTTTCCGGATGTGTTCCAGAAAGGCGGTTTTGATTGTGTACTGGCGAATCCGCCTTGGGAACGGATTAAATTACAGGAAGAAGAGTTTTTCGCGCCTCGTAAAAGCGAAATAGCCGATGCTGCCAATAAAGCCGCCAGGGACAGAATGATTGCCGCCCTGCTTAACGGAAGTGAATATGATAAACAGCTTCACCGTGAATTAATAAAAGCAAGAAAGAACGCTGAAGCCCCCAGCGTTTATGCCCATGTCAAAAAAGAAGAAGGCGGTCGTTTCCCGCTCACTGGAATCGGAGATGTGAACACCTACGCCCTTTTTGCGGAGACCATACTTGCTATTAAACATCGCAAAGGCAGGGCTGGGTTTATTGTTCCCACCGGTATTGCTACTGATGATTCTACGAAGAATTATTTTGCTAAAATATCGGGCAGCAATCTTGTTTCCTTGTTTGATTTTGAAAACAGGGAAAAATTATTCCCTGATGTTGACAGCCGGATGAAGTTTTCTTTAATAAGTTTAGGTGAAGATGAATCCGCCGATCTTTCTTTCTTTTTGACTAATACGGAACAGCTTTCTGACAGCAGGCGGCACTTTCGGCTTGCCCGTGACGAGTTCATGCTGCTTAACCCCAATACCCAGACATGCCCGGTTTTCCGTTCAGAAAAAGATGCGGAATTAACCAAGAAAATATACCGGAACGTTCCTGTGCTGATGCGGGATAAAGATAGTGGTGAAGCAGAACATGGGAATTCAGATTCTTTGAATCCTTGGGGTATTCGGTTCATGGCAATGTTTCATATGTCCAACGATTCCCATTTGTTCCATGATGAATCTGCTCCTGACCGGCTCCCCTTATATGAAGCAAAGATGATGCACCAGTTTGATCACCGCTGGGCTACTTACACCGATTCCGGTAAAACAGAGGATGTAACGGCGGATCAAAAGCGGGATGTCAATTTCGTGGGTAAGCCACGGTATTGGATTGATAAAAATGAAGTTTTTGAAAGAATTGTAGGGGATGATGATAAAAAAACAGTTCCGAAATGGCTGATGGGATGGCGGGATATTGCCCGTGCAACTGATGAGAGAACGGTGATTGTTGGTACAATATCATTAAGTGGGGTTGGCAATAATATGCCAGTTATCATTTTTAATAAAAATATCAAACCAGAACATAAGATACTGCTATATGCAAATCTTAATTCAATAGTTCTCGATTTTGTTGCAAGACATAAAACTGGCGGAACTCATGTAAATTTTTTTATTATTAATCAGTTCCCTATTTTACCTCCAAATGCATATTCCCAGGATGATATTGATTTTATCGTTCCCCGTGTACTGGAGCTAACTTATACCGCTGTAGACCTTTTCCCCTTTGCGGAAGATCTTTGGGATTCGGCAGATCCAAAAATGCGTATGGCTTTTCTGGAACAGCGGTATGGGGGGTTGAAGGAAAATATTTCTCACAGAGGTGCGGAGATCACAGAGAACACAGAAAGTAATAATATAATTCAATCTCTTGCTCCTCTGTGCCTTGGTGACCGTTGTGAGAGACCCATAGAAGAAATTATTCCACCTTTTGTATTTAATCCTGAGAGGCGTGCTTTGCTCAGGGCTGCTTTGGATGCCCGTTTTGCTCGGCTTTATGGCCTTTCCCGGGATGATCTTCGGTATATTCTTGACCCTGCCGACCTTATGGGGCCGGATTATCCATCTGAGACTTTTCGGGTGCTTAAGGAGCGGGAAATTGCGGAGTTTGGGGAGTACAGGACGCGGAGGCTGGTGTTGGAGGCGTGGGATGGGTGAGGGGGTAAATAAATTGAGTTATTTGATATAATATAAACAACTGGTTTGATGGAATATGTTAGCTCTAACATGAGATTTCTATATATTACTGAAATTTAATGATCTGAATGATGATAACCGACCGATGCTGTGAGGAGAAACCGTGTTGTGTTTTAATAAAAAGGAAAACCCTTTGTTAACTCCTTTAACCCCTATAAATAATGTAGAACTTGGTATCTATAAAAATTCGCTTGATTTTGTATTTAAAAATGACGAAATTAGGAACATTGCTCTTTCTGGTGCATACGGTTCTGGGAAAAGCAGTATTCTTGCAACTTATGAAAAAGAAACAAAAAAAATCTTTTTACATATATCATTAGCACATTTTGAGCAAGAAAATAGTAATTATCTTATAAAAAATGAAATTAAAAAATTTAATACCGATGAACAAAAAGTAAGTATTTCCGATTCCTTTAGCGTATCATTATTAGAGTGGAAAATAATTAATCAACTTATCCATCAAATAAAACAAAAAAATATTATGTATAGTAATTTTCAATTAAAACAAAATACTTTAAAATCAGGATTGATCAAAATTACTATGGCAGTTATAATATTTATTGTTTCTTTGTTACATATTCTTTTGTCTAGTGATTGGAATAGTTTCTATAATACTCTTACTGTGGAATGGTTGAAGTTTTTATTAAAATTTACAACATTTCCAGAGTTTCGCTTAATTTCTTTATTATTATGTATCTTGTTAGCAGGAATAGGAATCCATACAATTATATTATTTTTTAGAAATTTACGTTCGTAAAAAAATTGATATTAAGGGATTTGGCTTAGAAATGTTTCCTAAAAATGAAGAGTCTTATTTTGACAAATATTTAAAAGATATTCTAGATTTGTTTGATAATATAGATCAGGATGTTGTAGTATTTGAGGATATTGACAGATTTGATTGCATTGCTATTTTTGAACGTTTACGAGAAGTAAATTTACTCGTTAATCATTCTCGACAAAATAAAAAGCCTCCAATAAAATTTCTTTACTTGATACGCGATGATATTTTTATTAATAAAGAAAGATTGAAATTTTTTGATTTGATCATTCCTGTAGTGCCTATTGTTGATGGTTCAAACTCATATGATAAATTTATAGAAGTATTTAAACTGCATGGCATTTTGGAACAATTCAGTAGTGAACTCTTACAAGGATTTTCTTTTTATGTTGATGATATGCGTCTTCTAATTAATATATGCAATGAGTATAAAGTTTATTTAAACCAACTACTGACAGTTAATACAGAAATTGATTGTAATAAATTACTTGCAATGATTTCGTATAAAAACATTTTCCCTCAGGATTTTAGTGAATTGCAACTTGGGAAAGGTTTTATATATACATTATTATCTTCTAAAGATGAACTGATTCAAAAAGAAAAAATGAAATTAGAAAATGAAATTATTTTACTTAAATCAACGATTAAATCATCAGAAAATGAACACTTGCAAAATGAACAAGAAATTGATGTAATATATAAAGCTCAATTAGATAATGCAAAAGCAGCTTTAAACAGAGTTAATTATGAACCACATAGAACCAATGCTCAGAATTCATTAGATGAAGTAATGAAAAAAGTTTCTCAAAGAAAAGAAAATATTAATAATAGAACACACGAAGAACGTAATAAATTATTAAACAAAATTGATTTTATAGGAAGTAAATTATCAAAACTACACCAAAGTCGAATAAAAGATCTTTTGCTAAGTGAAAATATAGAAGAAATATTTAATTCATTAGTATACGTAAATCCATTAGGTATAGAAAACAATTTTGAAGCCATTAAAAATAATCATTATTTTTCTTTGTTAAAATATTTCATTCGTAATGGTTTTATTGATGAAACATATAAAGATTATATGACATATTTTTACCCCAATAGTTTAAGTGCAAATGATGCGATATTTTGCCGTAGCGTTACTGATCAAAAAGCAAAACCCGTAGAATATATTATTAATAACCCAAAAATGGTTGTTAATCGTATTCCATCTGGATATTTTAACCAAAAAGAAGTATTAAACTATTCCCTTTTGGATTATTTACTTTCACTAGATATATTGACAGAACAATTGAAGTTAATAATAGTTCAATTAAAAGATGGTAAATGTCTTGATTTCATTCGTGGATATTTTGCTAATGGAAAATACATTGATAAATTTGTAGAAATTACTAATTCTATATGGAATGAAATGTTTAAAGTTCTATTAGATAATAAAGTACTTACTGAGGAACAATTAAAGTTATTTGCTATTTACACAATATACCTATCAAAAGATGATATCATTAAGGCAATAAATATAGATAATTGCTTGACTTTGTTTATTTCTAATTCTTCAAATTTCTTGAATATTACCAATCCTCAAATTGATAAAATTATTTATGGTTTAAAACTTATTAAAACTTCGTTTACCGCTATTGAAATGGAGAATGTTCATGAAGAATTATTATATAGCGTTTATAGACATAATTTATACAATATAACAATTCAAAATATTTCAATAATGCTACAAAAATACTATGAATATAAGCCAAGCTCTGATTTCTATCATAAGAATTATTCTCTTGTAATGAAAAAATTAGATTCACCCTTATCATTATACATCAATAAAAATATTAATATTTATTTTGATGAGATTTTAAAAAACTGCAAAAATATGATAACTGATGATTATTCAATGATTATTAAGGTACTTAATAATGAAACTATTGAAACAAAATTGAAGCAACTATATATATCTTTTCTAAAAACAACCTTGAAAGAATTAACTGAAATTATTGATAAAACACTTTGGGAAGGTTTATTAAAATCAGATGAAGCAATTATTTATTCTGAATCAAATGTGAGTAATTATTTTTTCTATGCAGATAATAAATTTGATGACATACTAGTTAATTGGATTAATAAACAAACAACTATACTAGATTTTTCAAATGATGATATATTTAATAAAGATGAAAGCAAACGTATTATATTTTCCGATGAATTTATCGCATGCAGTTTAATGAAAAATGAACATTATTCTTATTATTCTGCTACTATTGGATATAAATATGAGATATTCAATTTTGAAAATATTGAAGATGAAAAAATGAAAATCCTTATTGATAACCATATTATTATTATGAATTCAGAAAATTTAAAATTTATACGTATTAATTATTCATTTGATATTTTGTGTTTTTTTATTTGCCATGAAATTGATTTATATACAGAATTACTTGATAATAATATAGAATTATTGAATAATAATGAAATAGAATTTATTATTTCTAACAATTCAAGTATTACAGAAATAAAACAAATAAAAATTTTAAAGATTACAGATTCCAAAATTTCTATTAAAAATAAGGGATATAGCGAAAATATAGAAATCCATATTCTTTTACATAATTATTTTGAAGATGATTTAAACTTTATAATTGATAAGTATAATTTGTTTTCAGAAAAATTAAAAAAAATTGCATTAAAAATATTGGTTTCTCAACTGGAAAAAATAATTCAATTAGGTAATACAATACCCATATCTGTATTTGAAGATTTATTGAATAGCGGACAGTTAACGGATGACCAAAAAATATCTCTTCTTATCTTTGCAATGCCCAATCTTGATGATCAAGATTGTATTAAATATCTAAATATGTGTGGATTTAATCAGTTTGCAGATATTTATAACAAAAACAAAAAACCGCAGTTTGAAAATACAAAAAATAATAAGTTGCTTTTAAATTGTTTTGTCCGCCAGAAAAAAATCGAAAGATATAATATTGCAGAAAATGGGAAAATATATATTAGTCGTTTCTAAAAAATCTAGAAAAATCCCTACCCCGGCATACCCTGCCTGACCACCCTCTTCAATAACTTCCCGTTAGCATACTTACTCCGCTTCACACCGTCAGCACCCCAAGTTCCCCACTGCTTAAAGAAGAAAGATGATCCATTGGAAACAACATCGTCCTCTATCGAAAGCACCCATTCTTCTTTCATCGGTCGAGCTTTTTTCCCGCTTTCGCCACCTACTATTACCCAATGGATGTCTGAAAAGTCTGTTTCACCCAAATCTTCGAGCAAAGGTTCACAGGAAACAAACCGTATTGATGCNGGAATGTTGCGAAGTGTATTTATCCTGTCTTTGGTCGATTTGGCCTCCACAGTAACGCCGAGCCACACATTGGCCGGGATTTTTCGGTTTTCAAAGTATTTTGCCATGCGTTTGTCCCGCTTGGTTAATAATTGATAGGGGTATCTGACTTGACAATTTATATGTCTTATAATTGAATTCAATCAGAGGAACTACAATGATATCCTTGGTCAAGAAGGCGGTGATTCATAATGGCCCAAAATAAATCATCCAGCGAAATAATCCTTTACAAAACTACAGACGGTTCCATCAAAATTGATGTAGTTTTGGAAGATGATACCGTTTGGCTCACACAGGAACAGATGTCCGAATTGTTTGGAAAGGCCAGAACCACTATTCTTGAACACATTCAGAATATCTTTAAGGAAGGGGAGTTGGACAGCAAGATGGTATGTCGGAAATTCCGACATACCACTCAGCATGGTGCGATAATCGGAAAGACCCAGGAAAAGGAAGTTCAGGTTTATAACCTGGATGTAATAATTTCTGTAGGCTACAGGGTAAAATCACAGCAGGGAACCCAATTCCGAATTTGGGCAACGCAACGGCTAAAAGAATATATTATCAAAGGCTGGGCATTGAACAGCGAACG